>Ga0272446_1000310_pt1 | contig 78237 bp, 84 predicted proteins | sample YNPCB0061_FD_194587 | JGI IMG/M metagenome (GOLD analysis project Ga0272446, IMG submission 194587) | Hot spring microbial mat communities from Yellowstone National Park, WY, United States - YNP-CB-006-1 | ecosystem: Environmental > Aquatic > Thermal springs > Hot (42-90C) > Sediment | place... | reverse complement strand
CGCCTGGTTGGAAAGAGTCGGCGCCAGCATGTTGCCCACAAAAAGCGACTGCGGCTTTAGCCCGCCCGAGTCTTTGATTGCGTCCTGAATGGCGGCAAAGGCGAGGTCGCGCAGACCAATATCCCAATGCTCACCAACTTCCGTTTGTCCGATACCTGCGATGATGACTTCTGTCATGTTTGTTTTTTTCTACCTCGGTGGTCGAGCAGGATCGAGTAGCGAAGCGTACCGAGATCCGTATCGAGACCACCTGTTTGATGTAATCTATTGTTTGTTTGCAAAGTGTTGATCTCGATACGCCCCGACTTGCACGGGGCTACTCGACCAACGTTCATCATTTCATTTGCAACTTGCCGCGGAAGCGGACATAGGTGGCGTAGTCAATCTCCGTGCGGCGGGCGATGTAGTCCTGCGTCTTGGGAGCCAGCCCGGCGCGGGCGGTGATGGCGTCGGTGACGGTGAGGTCAAAGGCGTCGGAGCCGGCCCCGGATCCGAAAGAGACGACGAGGATACGGTCGCCGGGTTGGGCGATGTCGAGAGTCGCCGTGAGTCCGATCATTGCCGCGCCGGCGTAGGTGTTCCCAATCACAGGTACGAGCAGTCCGGGCTGAATCTGCTCCATCGAAAATCCCAGCTGTGCCGCGACGCGCTGCGGGAATTTGGTGTTAGGCTGGTGGAAGACCGCCCACTTGTAATCTTTGGCGGTCGTTGCCATTGCTTCCATCAGGTGCGTGGCGGCTTCGGTGATGTGCTTGAAGTAGGCAGGTTCGCCCGTGAAGCGCATGCCGTGTTCGGGGTATTTTTGATTTTCGCGCCGCCAGAAATCGGGTGTGTCAGTGACGTAGGAATAGGAGGCGTTGATGACCGCCAGCGCCTCCTCAGCGGGACCGAGGATGTACGCGCCGCCGCCCGCGCCTGCGGTGTACTCGAGCGCGTCGCCGGGCTTGCCCTGGGCGGTGTCCATGCCGATTGCCATGGCGTATTTGCCCATGCCCGAGCCGACCAGTCCCATCGCAGCGACGAGCGCTTCGGTGCCTGCTTTACAGGCGAATTCCCAATCGGCGGCTTGTGTGTTGGGGACGGCGCCAATCGCTTCGGCGACTAACGTGGAGGTTGGTTTCACCGCATACGGATGCGATTCCGACCCGACCCAGACCGCCCGCAGTTCGGTCGGGTCAATTTGAGCGCGTTTCATGGCATTGCGCGCCGCTTCGATGGACATGGTGATGACGTCTTCGTCCAGCCCGGGGACGGCTTTTTCTTTGATGGGCAATCCGCCTTTGCCGCCGGTCCATACGCGGGCGACTTCCTTGGCAGGCAGGCGGTATCGCGGCACGTAGGCGCCGTAGCCGATAATGCCAACGGGCTTGACGGGTTTGAGGAGGGTAGGGGAATGTTGAGATTGAGGAGTTGTCATAAATTATCTTCTTTCATCATGGTAAAGGAATTGGGGACTCCGGTGCGTTGTTATCCACAACTATCGAAAGTTGAAAATCCTTGATTTGGAGAATGCCTTTGCCTTCTTGTACTGCTTCAAACATGATTGGGTAGCATTGCGGCCCTCTTATCGAACCGTTGGAAACATAGCCGATGATTTGTGGGACTGAATTCAATAAGTCGCGCAATGGATAAATCCTATCGTCGAGATATATCCAAAAACGGGAAGTGACATGAGTGACAAAAGTTTTTCCCTTATCTTTGATTGTAATTGACCGGTTGATAAAATCATTTAATTCATCTGACGCTGGAGTTGCACAAGGTCCAGGCAAAGGAGTAAAAGATGGCACTGCTGCAAGGGTTTCCATTTCCAATGTCTCTAACGGTAATGGGGTTTGAGTTATGTTGGGAGTGGAAATAAGCTTCGGAAGAGACGCTTTTGTCGGTTGCAAAGTGACTTGAGAATTTCCACAAGCTGATAAAAATACAATCAGCAATATCGATAAAATGGCAACATGTTTCATAAAAACTATTCGTATCAAATCAAAGGGCTTTTTTTTTCAAAATCTCTTCCGCTCTATCAATTCTGACAACCTTCTCCGCCGCCATTTGTGCGGCGACCTTTTCAATCATATCACCGCTCGCACCGGCAGCAATCGCAACCTGGCGTGCATGTAATGACATGTGTCCGCGCTGGATGCCTTCGGTGGCGAGGGCGCGTGTTTTACCACTTGCTCGGCGTATCGCCTTTTTCAATTTCTTCCTTTGCTCTGGCGAGCGTTTTGAGCCACATGTCGAGAGTTTCTGGTCCGATACGGGCGGCTTGTTCGGCAACTTCTTCAATGTCAACCTGATAATTGCTAAAGCCGCGCAGGCAGAAGTATAAAATGGCAAAAATATCGTCGGGATGTTTATTTGATCTGCCTTCGTTCCATGCCCGTAATTTTCCGATGATAATGTCAGTGGGTTGCGCAACCCATGCCTCGAACGGCTCGTCGTTTTCATCGGTGAATGTTTCGCGAATGCGACGGTCAAATGCGAGTTGATAATCGGGTTCGCGTTTCAAGGGGACAAGGTCGGCTTTTATTCCTTCGCTCGAATCGATGATATTGAACATGATCCCCATTTCAACGGAATTCTTTATCATCTCCGGGTCCGCGTAATAACGCGGGAGGGGAAACTTTTTGGATAACGCTTCACAATCCTGTCTTTGTAAATCTACGATAATGTCAATGTCATGGGTGGCGCGGGTGATGCCATAGATCGTACCTCCAAATGCGCCAACAATCATATAGGGCGCGCCGATCTCATCCAATGCCTTTACGACGCGGATGTAAAAATCAAGCATGCCCATATTTGCCGTCCATGAAAGTCAAATACTCCAGGATTTTCATATTGATTTCCGATGGAGACAGGTTTGGGAACTTTTTTTTGAACGCAGTTCGCAGCCCGGCGCGTATCATGCCGCTGGCACGCAAGCTGGGATAAATTCTTTTTCCCGGCGGCATTTTTGCAAGCAATTCCATTTGTGAATGGTCAATTGGATTAAGCCCATCTACAATTCTGGAAATTTCTTCGGGGGTAAGAACCTGTTTTGCATCCATGAACCTATTGTAGCCCTTTCAAAATCTCTTCCGCTCTATCAATCCTCACAACCTTCTCCGCCACCATCTGGGCGGCGACTTTTTCGATCAAATCTCCGCTCGCCCCTGCCGCGATGGCGACCTGCCGCGCGTGCAGCGACATATGTCCGCGCTGGATGCCTTCGGTGGCGAGAGCGCGTAAAGCCGCCATGTTTTGAGCGAGACCGACGGAAACAATGATTTCAGCCAGTTCGGATGCGGTTTTCACGCCCATGAGTTTGACCGCCGCCTGCGCGGCCGGGTGGACCTTGGTCGCGCCGCCGACGATTCCCACCGCCATCGGCATTTCCAGCGTGCCGACCAGGTTGCCCTCGGCGTCTTTGCCCCAAGTGGAGAGGGAGGTATATCTGCCGCTCCGCGCGGCGTAGGCGTGGGCGCCCGCTTCGATGGCGCGCCAGTCGTTGCCGGTGGCGATGACCACCGCATCTACGCCGTTCATGATGCCCTTGTTGTGGGTGGCAGCGCGGTAGGGGTCTGCGGCGGCGAAAGCCCAGGCGGCGATAATGCCGTCACGCACTTCTTCGCCGCTGTATCCATTTGGCAAGTTGGAACCTTGCCCTACGGATTCAAACGCCAATTCTTTGACGGGGATGGTACAGCGCGCACGGGCAATGCGGCGGTCTGCCAGATTGGACAAAATCCGCAAATGGACTTTCCCGCCGGTAATCGCCTCAATTTTAGGGGCGAGCCGCTCGCAAGCGGTGTTGACGGCATTGGCTCCCATTGCATCGCGCACGTCATAGATGAGGTGAACGACAAGAAAGCCGCCGATAGGGGAGTCTTCGATGACCCGCACTTCCAGGTCGCGTGCGCCGCCGCCGAATTTTTTGAGCACAGGGTCAATGGAGTCTGCTTCGGCGAGCAGTTCGGCTTTTTTCTCGTATAACTTGAGTTTCGCTTCATATAAGTTGACAACATTGACGACCTGCATTTGCCCGATCATGTGCGGCTCGGTGGTGGTGGCATAAAAGCCGCCGCCGGCGCGGGCAAGTTTCGCCATAAACGAAGCGCCTGCCACTACCGAAGGCTCTTCGATTGCCATCGGCACCAGCACATCTCTGCCATTGACCATGAAGTTGAGAGCAATGCCTAGCGGCAGGCTGTGCAATCCAATCACGTTTTCGATCATGTGGTCTGCGGCTTCGGGGGAGAGACCGCCTGAGGTCCACGCGGCAAGATCGGGCGGAGTCAGACCGGAGGCCTCCGCCAGTTTGGCGCGGCGCTCATCGAGGGGCATGTTGTAAAATCCAGAGATGCGGGAGTTTGTCATAGGTTCACCTGTGCGGGTTTATTCTATTGTACTCCTCTGCCAAAATCTATCAGATTTATGCCCAATGCGGGTATAAAATATGAGATAATCAAAACGAGGTGTCTTTTTCATGCTGCTGACACGGGAACAATTACAAGAGCGATTGATCGCCCTGCATCAGGCAAGTCTTGAACTGGTGAAGGATGTTTCGCTTGAAACACTGCTCGAGCGCATTGCCACAGTTGCTTGTGAGCAGGCAGAAGCGCAATATGCGGCGCTGGGGGTGCTGGATGCGCATGGAAAACTGGAAAAATTCATTGCGGTCGGCATGACCGCCAGAGAAATCCAACGGATTGCGCATCCGCCGAGGGGCTTGGGGCTGATTGGCGCGTTGATGAACACCAGAGAACCTTTGCGGGTGCCGGTCATTCAGGAGCATCCGCTTTCGGTGGGTTTTCCGCCCAATCATCCTCCCATGCGGTCGTTTTTGGGCGTCCCCATTCGCACGGGCGACCGTCAACTGGGGCAGATTTATCTGACCGACAAAAAAAACGCACCCGAATTTACCTCAGACGACGAAAAAATCATTCAGATGCTCGCTGCTTACGCTGCGACTGCCATTACAAACGCGCGCTTGTATGAACAAATGCGGGAGCGAGACATTGCCCTGACGCGCCGCAACGTGGACATGGCATTTCTCAACAGCATCGCTTCTATCCTGACCTCGAGCCTGGAACTCGACGAGATTCTGAACAAGACCCTGGGGCTGGTGATGAACTACATGGGCGTGGAGGCGGGAGAAATCTTCCTGCTGGAGGAAGATCGCCGCTCTTTGCGCATGGTTCTGCACCGCGGGCAAGCCGCCGAAGCCTTTTGGACGCGCAATGTGTTCAAAGTTGGAGAAGGCTATATCGGTATTGTGGCAGAGAACCGTAAACCGGTTGTGAGTACTGACCTTGCAAATGATGTACGCTTCCTGCGCGAAGCAGTGGTAAAGGCGGGTTTCCGTCAGATTGCGTGTATTCCCTTGCTTTCGGGCGAAAATCTGATGGGGGTAATGAGCGTTGCAACCCAAGGCACAGAACCGATAGATGACCACAACGTCGAAATGATGGCGGCAGTGGGGAATTGGGCGGGGCTTGCCATCGAAAATGCCCGCCTGCATGCCAACGCAAGGCGTCTTGCCGTCTTGGAAGAACGCCAGCGCATTGGTATGGACTTGCACGATGGCATCATCCAGTCCATTTATGGGGTAGGGCTTTCGCTGGAAAGCGCCCTTCATTCCATCGAAAGCGACCCGCAAGACGCCAAACAGCGTGTGCAACAGGCTATTGACGGCTTGAATCAAACCATCCGCGACCTGCGTTCCTACATCCTGGACCTGCGCCCGCGTCAGTTAGGCAACGACGGCTTGATGAGCGGCATTAAACGTCTCATTGCGGAATATCGCGCCAATACTTTTGCAGAAGTCCACCTTACTGAACCCGATTCAGACCTGAATGACCTGCCTCAAAGCCATGTTATGGCATTGTTTCACATTTGTCAGGAGGCGTTAGCCAATTCGGCGAAGCACGCGCGGGCGAAAAAGGTGCATATTGCCGTTTGGATGACCGATGAGCGTGTGCTGATGGAAATCAATGATGACGGCAAAGGCTTCAACATGGAAGCCATGCAAGTCAGCATCGGACATGGCTTATCAAACATGCGCACGCGGGCACGTTCGGTAGGCGGCGATGTAGATATTTCATCCGCTCCAAACGAAGGAACGACCGTGTTAGCATGGGTCCCGCGTGAAACGCGCCCTTAAAATCTTTCAGTTTGCGATTCTCTCATTTTGAATCACAGAAACCGGAGGTTCGCTAGCAAAGCATTTGTGATTTTTTCACAGCACATTTTTAATGAACCGCCATCCAGATTTGCAAGATTGGGATGAAATTCTCTCCTCAACACCATATATGGGGGTGTGGATAACATTTCAAAGGATACTTGGCTGAAACGAGTGTTCTATAAATCATTGCGTATAAAAATTTTCACGCATCGAATCTTTAACATTGAGCGACATTAAAAAAGCCGATGTTTTAAAACAAACGTAGGTTTTGCGTGTTGTTATTTTGCCCGACTCTCTGCTAGAATAATGGCACGCTGATGTAAAGGATGTGGAGCATCATTCACATCTCTCACTCCCTGTAAGACATGTGATAAGAACATACATGTAAACCAAGCCGCTGACGAAGCGGATTAATTCGACACACTTCATCAATATCGCAACGGAGCAACTTCATGAACGCTGAACAGGCATGGCAATCGGTACTTGGACAACTGCAAATGGAAATGCCGCGCGCCTCCTTCGATACTTGGGTGAAGGATACCCAGCCGGTCTCTTACAAGGACAGCACGCTGACCATCAGTGTTCGCAATGCCTATGCCCGCGACTGGCTCGAAAATCGCCTGGCAGGAACCATCAACCGCCTGCTGGCTGACATTTTCCAATCCAATGTAGACGTTCGCTTCATCGTGCGCGGCAGCGAAGCGGACGGAAATGACGATGAGTCGCCACTTTCTGCCCCTGAGATCTCTCTTCCGTCCTCCGTCAGAGCGGAAGAGACTTACGAAGCGCCAGCGCGTGCTTCCAACTTGAATCCCCGTTACATTTTCGATACCTTCGTGGTAGGTTCCGGCAACCGCCTGGCGCATGCTGCCTGCCTTGCTGTTGCCGAAAAACCAGCCCGTGCCTACAATCCGCTTTTCCTTTACGGTGGTGTGGGGCTCGGAAAGACCCATCTGCTCCATGCCATTGGGAACGCCTGTCAGGCGCGCGGGTTGAGGGTGCTGTATGTTTCCTCGGAAGAATTCACCAACGACCTGATTTCTGCCATCCGCACACACACCACTCAGGCATTCCGGGAAAAATACCGCTCGATTGACGTGCTGCTGGTGGACGATATCCAGTTCATTGCGGGCAAAGAATCTACCCAGGAAGAATTCTTCCACACCTTCAACACCCTTCACGGGCAGGATAAACAAATCATCGTCTCCTCCGACCGCCCCCCTAAAGCGCTGGTGACGCTGGAAGAGCGTCTGCGGTCACGTTTCGAATGGGGGCTGACTGCCGACATCCAGCCGCCAGACCTTGAAACGCGCCTTGCCATTTTGCGCGCCAAAGCCGAACGGACGGGCCGCCGCATTCCCAACGAAATCCTGGAGTTGATTGCAGAGCGCGTACAATCCAACATCCGCGAACTTGAAGGAGCGCTCAACCGCATCCTTGCCTTTGCCGACCTGAGCGGCGTTTCCTTGACCCCGAATCTGGTGGAGGTGGCGCTGGCAGACCTGCTGCCTCAACGCAGCGACGTTGCCCCGGAAAAAATCATCGAACTGGTGGCGCGCGAATGGCAGATTTCGGTGGATGCTTTGCTGGGGCGCGGGCGCTCGCAGAAGGTTGCGCAGCCGCGTCAGGTGGCAATGTATCTCCTGCGCAAGGAGACGAACGCCTCTTTGCCGCAAATTGGCGAAGCGCTGGGCGGGCGTGATCACACCACTGTCATGTATGCCATTGACAAAATTGCCAGCGAAATCGAAACAAAAACCGATTTGCGAAAGCGGGTGGTGAATATCAAACAACAGTTGTATGGTCAAAATGCAGTAGTGTAATTGCCCAATCAGCCCCGAGATTGTTCGGGGCTTTTTTATGCGGAAAAGCCTTCAGGGTAGAAAAGGCTTTTCGGATAGGAACAGGTTCCTCGTCGAGCGTTAAGCGGGAGTCGGTCTAATCCTGTGTTATAATGCGCGCCGCGGCGCGTAAAGCGCCTCACATCTTGCCTGGGACGGGCAATAAGCGTCCCTGAGCGGGTGACCAATTCCCGCTAAACTCACTCTGCCGGGTGCAGACTTTTGATGTCCTGTGCTGACGGCAGGCGATAAGGAGAACCATGGCTGTTATTTCTATGAAAGCCCTCTTGGAGAGCGGCGTCCACTTTGGGCATCGCACAAACAAGTGGGACCCCCGTATGAAGCCGTATATCTTCACGGAGCGCAACGGCATCCACATTATTGACCTTCAGCAGACTTCCAAACTGCTGAATCAGGCATACAATGTGGTGCGCGATACTGTGGCAAACGGCGGTATTGTGTTGTTTGTTGGCACAAAGCGCCAGGCGCAGGAAACGATTGCCGAAGAGGCAAGGCGCTGCGGCATGCCTTATGTGACCGAGCGCTGGATGGGCGGTACGTTGACCAACTGGCCCACCATTTATTCGCGCATCCAGGAAATGGAACGCCTGGAGAGAATGCGCGATAACAATGAACTGGATCATCTGACCAAAAAAGAAGCTCTGCTCATTAGCCGCGAGATCGTGCGGTTGCAGACGCGGCTGGAGGGCTTACGCACATTGAAGCGCCGCCCCGACCTGCTCTTTGTCATTGATGTGGGCAGGGAGGAAGCCGCCGTGCACGAAGCCAATCTGCTCAACATTCCCGTTGTGGCGCTGGTAGATACAAACTGTAATCCCCAAAATGTGGATTACGTCATTCCCTCCAATGACGATGCCATTCGCGCCATCAAACTGTTGGTTTCGAAGATTGCCGATGCCGTGCTGGAAGGCAAGGCAATGCGCAAGGAAGAAGACCTGGATGTGCGTGAAGCCACTGCCGAAGCAGAGGGAGGAAAGGCTGTTCGCAAACCTGCCCGCCGCGTGGAACTCGATGACGAACTGGAAGAGGACGACTTGCTGGGTGAAGCCACACTGGCAAAATTGAATGTTTCGCGTGAAGATGAAGAGGAAATCGCAGAAGTGGATGAAGAAATATCCGACTCTGAAGAATAGATTGTTATAAATAGTAGTTTCGCCTTTTTATGGTTTATGCGAAATTTTTGAGAAAATGACCGCCATATATGGTGTTTTGATTTTCCAAAAACCACCATATATGGTGATTAAGCAAAATTGGCGAAACTACAGTTATAAAGTAAAGTAAGGAAACCACCGATGGAAATTACGACTGAAATGATCAAAGAATTGCGCGCCGCGACAAATGCTGGCGTGCTGGATTGCCGCAAGGCGCTCACCGAATCGAACGGAGATTTTCAAAAGGCTGTAGACTGGCTGCGCGAAAAGGGCATGGCAACCGCCGCCAAACGTGCCGACCGCGAAGCCTCGCAGGGCGTGGTGGAACTCTACTCGCACGGCGGGGGGCGCGTGGGTGTGATGGTCGAAGTCAACTGCGAAACCGATTTCGTTGCCCGCTCCCAAAAATTCCGCGAACTGGCGCATGAAATCGCTCTGCAGATTGCCGCTGCCGCGCCGCGCTACATCAAAGCCGAGGACATTCCGGCTGAGGTGTTGGAACGCGAAGCCGAAATCGCCCGTGCTCGCGCGAAAGAAGAAGGCAAACCAGAAAACGTCGCCGAAAAGATCGTGCAGGGGCGCATCGAAAAATTCAAAGACGAGGTGGTACTGCTGCGCCAGCCCTACATCCGCGATGAATCTCTCACTATCGAAAAGTTGATTTTGCAGGCTGTGGGCGCCCTTGGCGAAAACATCCTGGTGCGCCGCTTCCAGCGATGGGAGTTGGGCGAGCGTTTAGACAGTTAATGAAAATGACCAACCTTCGGGTTGGTCATTTTTATATCTTTGTGATGATAACAGGAGAGAAAATGGGTCAATTCAAATACAAACGTATTCTCTTGAAACTGAGCGGCGAGGCGCTGGCGGGCGAATCGGGCTTTGGCATTGACGTGGACGAAGCCGAATCCATTGCAAAACGCATCAAAGAAGTTCACGATTTGGGGCTCGAAATCGCTGTGGTGATCGGCGCCGGCAACCTGTGGCGAGGCAAACAGGGGCTTGAACGCGGCATGGATCGCTCTACCGCAGATTACATGGGCATGCTTGCCACCGTTATGAACGCCATGGCGCTGATGGATGCCCTGGAGCGGGAAGGCGTGTACACCCGCGTTATGTCTGCCATCGAAATGCGCGCCATTGCCGAACCTTACATCCGCCGCCGTGCCACCCGTCACCTCGAAAAAGGACGCGTCGTCATCTTTGGCGCCGGCACCGGCAACCCCTTCTTCTCCACCGATACCGCCGCTGCCCTGCGCGCCACCGAAATTGACGCCGATGTCGTCATCAAAGCCACCAAGGTAGACGGCGTGTACGACTCCGACCCCAAGAAAAACCCCAACGCCAAGAAATTCGATGAACTCACCTACATTGAAGTCATCAACCGCCGTCTGCAGGTAATGGACAGCACCGCCATCACACACTGCATGGAAAACAAAATCCCTATCCTGGTTGTCAACTTGTGGGATCCGAATGCCCTGCTTGCTGCGCTGCGAGGAGAACCGGTTGGCACGCTGGTTCATGGCTGAAACCATTTCGCTTTTCCTTGAGAGCCTCTCAGATCCCCTCACTTTTCTCTCCAAATGGATGCCTGTATAGCAAATTTCCAGATTTTGGGGTATCCTTAATTGGACTTATGCAAAACTTTGCCTGAAACGCATTCGCTAACGCGTAAGTCCTGATAACTTTCATATTCAGTAGTGCATGAAAACCCTGCGCAAGGCAATTTGACGGCGCCAGAAAAGACCGCCAACCCTCTTTTCATGAAATACTGATTCAGGAGACTGTGGTGATAAAAGACATCCTCAACGACGCCGAAACCCGTATGCGAGGCGCTATTTCCGTTCTGCACGATGACCTGGCAGGCATTCGCACCGGCCGTGCCAGCCCTGCCCTCGTCGAACGCTTACAGGTCGAATATTATGGAACGCCCACGCCTCTCCAGCAACTTGCCTCCATCAGCGTACCCGAGCCGCGTTCCCTGATGATCAAACCCTTCGACGCCTCCACCCTGAAAGCCATCGAAAAAGCGATTCTCGCCTCCGACCTGGGGCTGACGCCCAACAGCGACGGCAAAGCCCTCCACCTCAACCTGCCTCCCCTCACCGAAGACCGTCGTCGCGATCTGGTCAAACACATGCACCACCGCCTCGAAGAAGCGCGCATCGCCATCCGCAACATTCGCCGTGATGCCCTCAACGACATGCGCGAATTCGAAAAAGAAAAACTCATCTCCGAAGACGAACTCGAACGCGGCGAGGCAGACCTCCAGAAACTGACCGACAAATTCATCGAAGAGATCGCCGAAATGGGCAGGAAAAAAGAAGCGGAAATCATGGAAGTGTAGGTGACCTCCACCTCCACACTCTTAACTGAATGCCCACACCCTCCCTCAACATTCCGCCCGAAAAACTCCCCCGCCACGTTGCCATGATCATGGATGGCAACGGGCGCTGGGCGCTTTCACGCGGCTTGCCGCGCCTTGCCGGTCACAAAGCCGGCACCGAAAACCTGCGCCGCGTCATCCGCTCCACCGTAGAATTTGGCGTCAAATACCTCACCATCTACGCCTTCTCCACCGAAAACTGGGGACGTCCCCTCGAAGAAGTCCGCGGACTGATGTCCATTCTCGAAGACGTCCTCGACAAGGAACTTGCCGAACTCCACGCCGAAGGCGTCCAACTGCGCCATATCGGGCGCCTGGAACGCCTCTCTCCCAAACTTCAGAAAAAAGTGCTGGAAGCCATCGAACTCACCAAAAACAACGACCGTCTGGTCCTGAACGTCGCCTTCAACTACGGCGGGCGCGATGAAATCGTGCATGCCATTCAAAAAATCATCCGTGACGGAATCCCCGCTGAAGAAGTCACCGATGAACTTGTCAGCCGCTACCTCTACACCGCTGGCGTCCCCGATCCCGACCTCATCATCCGCACCTCCGGCGAACTGCGCGTCAGCAACTTCCTCATCTGGCAGGCGGCATATTCCGAATGGTACGTCACCCCCACCTATTGGCCCGATTTCGACCAGGAAGAATACCGCCGCGCCCTCGAAGCGTTTGCCCAGCGTGACCGGCGTTTCGGCAAGGTCTCACCCACAGAGTTCGAGGCGGCATCCAATGCTTAAGCGCACACTGACCGCATTAGGGATGGCAGTGGTGGGGCTGCCCGCTATCATCTACGGCGGCTGGTTCTATTTTCTAGTCATGGGCATCTTTCTCGTTGGGGGAGCGTGGGAATACGTCCGCTTGTATCGCGCTGTACATTACGAACCAAATGAAACGGTCACGATTGGAGGCGTGCTGGTGCTCATCACTGCACGTTTCTTTTTTCCCGAAACATCCATCCCTGTCTTCGTTGCCGTCATCCTCCTCGCCATGACCGTTCACCTCATCGCCTTCGAACGCGGGCGTGACCAGGCCGCCGTTGACTTCGGCGTCACCCTAGCGGGCATTGTCTATCTGGGCTGGGTTGGCGCCTACCTGCTCGACCTGCGCAGCCTGGTCAGCAACGAAATGGGAGTGTGGTGGTTCATGCTTGTTCTGCCGCTGGTGTGGGCGGCGGATACCGGCGGTTATTCCATTGGCGCGGCGTATGGAAAGCACAAAATGACCCGCCGCCTCAGCCCCAAGAAAAGCTGGGAAGGCTATTTTGCCGGTATCTTCACTGCCGTCCTCGTTGGCGCTTTCTTTGCCTACGCCTTTTCCACCCTCGGACCTCAGCCGCTGGGAGGCTTCATCACCCCCCTGCAAGGCGCACTGCTGGGGGTAGTCATCGGAGCGCTCGCCCCGCTGGGTGATCTCGGTGAAAGCATGTTCAAACGTCAGAGCGGCATGAAAGATTCCAGCAACATCTTCCCCGGTCACGGCGGTTTTCTCGACCGCATCGACTCGTGGATTTGGGGCGCTGCCATTGGCTATTTTCTCATCCAAAATTTCATCCTGTAAGGAGGCGTATGGACATCCTCAGAGACCCTACCCGTAACCTTGCCCTTGAACTGGTACGCGTCACCGAAGCGGCGGCGCTCGCCGCAGGTCGCTTTATGGGGCGCGGCGACAAAGAAGCGGCAGACCAGGCTGCCGTCAACGCCATGCGCACCGTCCTCCAAACCATTGATATGAACGGCGTCATTGTCATCGGCGAGGGTGAAAAAGACAACGCCCCCATGCTCTACAACGGCGAGATCGTCGGCAACGGCTCTGGCATGGACCTGGATGTGGCGGTGGACCCCATTGACGGCACCCGCCCCTTAGCCTTTGGACGCTCGAACGCCCTCTCCACCGTGGCGGTTGCCCCGCGCGGCTCCATGTTCAACCCCGGCCCCTTCGTTTACATGAACAAACTTGCCGTCGGTCCCGAAGCAAAAGGGGTCATCAACATCGAAAAATCCATCACCGAAAACCTGCGGGCAATTGCCAAAGCCAAGAAAAAAGACGTGGAAGACCTGACCGTTATCATCCTCGACCGTGACCGCCACAAAGAAATGATTGCCGAAATCCGCAAAGCCGGCGCCCGCATTCGCCTCATCCCCGATGGCGACGTCGCCGCCGCCTTGATGACTGCCTGGCCCAACTCCGGCGTGGACGTATTAATGGGCATCGGCGGCACCCCCGAAGGCGTAATAGCCGCCTGCGCCCTGCGCGCCATGGGCGGCGAAATTCAGGGCAAGTTATACGCCCGCGACGAAGACGAACTGCGCCGCGGGCGCGAAGCCGGCTACGACTTCGACAAAATCCTGACCATGGACGACCTGGTCGCATCTGAAGATGTCTTCTTCACTGCCACAGGCATCACCGACGGCGAACTACTTAAAGGCGTGCGCTACTTCGGCACCAGCGCCAGCACCGACTCCCTCGTCGTGCGCGGCATGACCGGCACCGTCCGCCAAATCATCGCCACCCATCAAATTGATAAATTGCGGCAATTGAGTGCGGTCAAATATTAGCCTGCAACAAGTCTATTCTCCGGCTTGTCCGCGCAAGTCAACGACTTATGCTGCATCGCGGCGCAGCATTCGTTCAGATGTGACTCAACCCATTTGACGGACGTTATGCTGAAATACTATCAGTAGATCACGAAAACCTCGCGTAGTGTGCGCTCTCCCCTGGCGCCGCCCGCCAGGGCAGGTGTAGCGCAAAACTGGCGTTAGACGCCTTCGGCAGCGCCAATTACGCGCTTTCATGAAGTACTGACTATTCTTTGCCATAGATTTCACACAGCCAAGTCATCTGTGTTTCTTCGTGAACGTCGTGGTGAAATTCCATCCCCAACCCCCATGCTCATCCATTCCTCCTCCCAACTCCTCACCCTCGCCGGCGGTCCCCAACGCGGACGCACCCTCGGGGCGCTCGGCATCATCGAAGACGGCGCCGTCGTCGTGCGCGATGAAAAAATCATCGCCGTTGGCACAACCGCCGAACTGCACGCCTCCTACCCCAACGAACCCACCCTCGACGCCAATCATTCCGTCATCATGCCTGGCTTTGTAGACCCGCACACCCACGTCATCTGGGGCGGCGACCGCGCAGACGAATTCGAAAAGAAAATGGCAGGCAAGCCCTATCTGGAGATTCTGGCGGAGGGCGGCGGAATCCTCTCCACGGTCCGCGCCACACGAACCGCCTCCATCGAGTCGCTCATCGCCCAAACCCGTCCGCGTCTCCTGCGCATGTTCGCGCACGGCACCACCACAGTCGAAGTCAAGACGGGCTATGGTTTGCAAACCGCCACCGAACTGCGCCTGCTCAAAGCCCTGCTCACCCTCGATGACGAAACCCCGCTCGACCTTGCCTTCACCTTTCTCGGCGCGCACGCCATCGCCCCCGAATACCGCGACAACCCACAAGGCTACACTGACCTCGTCTCCGAGACCATGCTGCCTCTTCTCAAAGAATGGTGGGAGACTCACGCCCCGCGCCTGCCCCTGCCCTTTGTGGATGTCTTCTGCGAAAACAAAGCCTTCACCCTCGAACAATCGCGTCAAATCCTGACCAAAGCCCGCGCACTGGGATTCCCCCTCAAAATCCACGCTGACGAATTCGACAACCTCGGCGGCGCCTCGCTGGCAGTCGAACTGGGAGCCGCTTCTGCCGACCATCTGGTCAAAACCTCCGATGCCGACATTGCCGCACTGGGAAAATCTGATACCGTTGCGGTGGCTTTACCCTGTACGCCGTTCGGTTTGGCAGAATGCGACTACACCCCCGCCCGCAAACTCATGGAAGCCGATGCCATCCTTGCCCTCGCCAGCGACTGCAACCCCGGCACCTCCTGGAACGAATCTATGCAAATGGCAATTGCGCTGGCATGCCGCTACATGAAACTCACCCCCGCCCAGGCAATTGCCGCCGCCACCATTAACGCTGCGCATGCCATCCGCCGCGCCGATACCATCGGCTCCATCGAAGTTGGCAAACAGGCAGACATGCTCATCCTCTCCGTGCCGGATTACCGTCACCTTGGCTACCGCTATGGGACGAACCTCGTCAGGCAGGTCATCAAGCGCGGGCAGGTCTATTCTGTGGATGTCGGGTATTACCGCACGGCATAAAAAATTAAACCCAAAAGACACGAAGCGCACAAAGTAAACCTTTGTGATCTTTGTGCCCTTTGCGTTAAAAACCTTGGAGAGAATCATGCAAATTGACATCATCGGCGTGCCCATAGATCTCGGCGCAGACCGCCGCGGCGTGGATATGGGTCCCAGCGCTATCCGTTACGCTCACCTCCAGCAAAGGCTGGAAAACCTCGGTTACACCATCGAAGACAAAGGCAACATCGAAGTGCCCATCCAGGAAATGTGCCGCATCACCGACCCCAGGCTCAAATACATTGACTGCATCATCCCCATGGGCCGGCGCGTGGCTGGTGCGGTGGCAACCTCCATTCAGGGGGGGCATTTTCCGCTGGTGCTGGGCGGCGACCACAGTCTCTCGGTCGGCTCTATTCGCGGCGCGGCAAAACACCGCAAACTCGGCGTACTCTGGATTGACGCCCATGCCGACTTCAACACCGCCGAAACCACCCCCTCCGGCAATATTCACGGGATGCCTCTTGCGGCTCTCTGTGGGCTGGGCGATCCGCGCCTCGTCTCACTCTGGGACGAAACGCCTCCGGTCATCGACCCGAGCCGGGTTGCCATTATCGGAGCGCGCGACCTCGACCCCGGCGAAAAACGCAACCTGCGAGAAGCCGGCGTGATGGTGCAAAGCATGGAACAGATTGACCGCATTGGCATGGTCGCTGCACTGGAAAAAGCCATCCACCGCGTCAGCCGCGACGTGGACGGCATCTACCTCTCCTTCGACATGGACTCGCTCGATCCTCGTCACGCGCCCGGTGTAGGAACGCCGGTCCCCGGCGGGTTGACGTTCCGCGAAGCGCACCTGGTCTGTGAGGTCATTGCCGAAACCGGCAAACTCATTGGCATGGACATGGTAGAGGTCAACCCCATCCTCGATATCCAAAACCAGACCGCCATTGACGCCGTGCAGTTCATCGCCTCGGCGCTGGGGGCGCGGGTGTGGAATGGATAGAGAAAATTGTGGGACAAGGCGGCGCGATATTTGTTCAGGGGCGACCTGACCCATTTGATTGACTTTGCGCTGTATTGTTAGGCAGGGAAAGTATCCAGTGTGGCAACGCTCAATCGGAGAGTGGCAGGTTCGAGTTAAGAAAGAAGCGGTCTTGTTTCACATCCCGAATGCGGCTACAATAGCATCATGACAACTTCTTATGGTCCCATTCTGATTGTCGAAGATGTCCCGAATGTTTTGGAACTGCTGGAAGTCACCCTGCGGTTCAAAGGATATTCGGTGATTACGGCACACAACGGCGAAGAGGCGCTGGAAGTCATTGCAAAGACACGCCCGGTGCTGATTGTGACGGATATTTTGATGCCCAAACTGGATGGCTATGCCTTTGTCCAGAAACTGCGTATCAATCCCGAAACGCGCTCCATCCCGGTGGTGTTTTTATCGGCAACCTACGTCACCCCGGAGGATAAACAGTTTGCCCTGAGTTTGGGCGCGGCGCGCTTTATGGAAAAACCGATTGATACCGAAGACTTTTTACTGACAGTGGCAGAACTGGTAACCCGCCAGCCGTTCACACAGCCCCAGCCGCTAGACATGGAAAAATTTTACAACGGTTACCGCACGCGGCTGGAGGATAAACTGCGCCATAAAAATTCGCAGATTGCCCGCGCCGAGCGCCTGCTCCCCACCCTTCCGCCCGATCAGAAGCCCGCTTTCGAAGCGCTGCTTCAGCAGTCCATACGCGACCGCGATGAGATCCAGGCGGAACTGTATGACATCTACAATACCATCGAAGCGTTGAAAAAGTAAACGGCGCTTCTCATCCCAGCGGAGTGAGAATGCCTGTCTGTTCCGTCCCGAAGGTTATATTTACCCAGCCTTCGGGACGATGTTTGAGGTGATTTTTCATGCAACCTACACTGGAATATCTTGAGAGGCTTGCCCGCCAGGCAGGCGAAATCCTGCGGCAGGGATACGACAAAGAACACAAAGTGGATTACAAGGGCGTGATTGACCTGGTCACCGAGGTAGATCATCAATCGGAGAATTTTTTGCTGGGGGAAGTGCGCCGCGATTTTCCATCGCATCATATCTTTTCGGAGGAGAGCGGCATTATTCAGGGCAACAATGACCACATCTGGTATATTGATCCGCTCGATGGGACGGTCAACTACGCTCACCAGGTTCCCATCTTCAGCGTTTCGATTGCCTACGCTTCTCACGGGACCGTGAGCCTGGGCGTCGTCTATGACCCGATGCGCGGCGAGATGTTTCTGGCGGAGCGCGGCAGGGGCGCCTGGCTCAATGACCGCCCTCTGCAGGTCTCGGCTGTGACTGAATTGCAAAAAAGCCTGCTGGTGACCGGCTTCCCCTATGACGCCTGGAACACCGAACAGGATAACTTCGCCAACTTCGTGAAATTTGCAAAGATGACCCAGGGGGTTCGCCGGCTTGGCTCTGCCGCCCTGGACCTGTGTTACGTGGCGGCTGGTCGCTTCGACGGCTTCTGGGAACTGGCGCTCAAACCCTGGGATGTAGCCGCAGGTGGGTTGATCTGTGAAGAAGCGGGGGGAAGGGTCACAAACGTTCGAGGCGAGGCAGATTACATCTCCCCGCCCCAGTCAGTGGTCGCTGCGGCGCCGGGCATCCATGCCAAAATGCTGGAGGTGCTGCGCCGCTGACTCGCATCTTCAAGAGACGGACCCCAACACCTGCCGGTGGTGACGTTGCACTTGCCCTCCTGCTCCGCTTCGCTTCGGGGATGCTTCGCAATGGCAGGCAAGTGCCAGGGGAGAACGTCTGCCTCCGCCACAGCGTAAGAGACGCTCTCTAGCGTCGAACCTGGCGCTGTAATATTATTGACCGACTTACAAAAAATGACAAAAGCCAGATGAAAAAACCCTGCAAGCCAGTAAAATAGGAACAGGTTCATCTGCGTTATGCCTCCACCCATTCCCATCAGCAAGACCAAAATTGTCGTTCCGAACCGCCGCCCGGAGCTGCTTTCCCGTCCGCGGCTGTTGGAACATCTCAAATCCCTGCTCGATAATAAACTGATCCTGCTCTCGGCGCCTGCCGGCTACGGCAAAACCTCACTTCTGATTGACCTGGCGCATCATGTGGACATGCCGGTCTGCTGGCTCTCGCTTGACCCTCTCGACCGCGACCCGCAAAGATTCCTTGCCTATATGATCGCCTCCCTTTCTGAGCGTTTCCCCAAAGTAGGGGAGGTTTCCCGCAACCGCTTGCGGCGCTCCAACTCCATCGAACGAGATGGCGAATCCATCCTGGTTTTGCTCACCAATGAAATCTACGAGCAAGTGGAGGATGACTTTCTTCTTATCATTGACGATTACCACCTGCTCGACGATGTGCCGGTCATCTCCTCGCTGGTGAACCGTTTCCTCAACCTGGTTGTCGAAAACTGTCATGTCATCCTTTCCTCGCGCACCCTGCCGTCCCTGCCCGATGTCACCCTCATGGTGGCGCGTGAACAGGTGGCAGGGTTGAGTCACATTGACCTGGCGTTTCAGCCTGTCGAACTTCAGGCGCTCTACGCGCAAAATTACCGCCAGCCGCTTTCGGATGAAGCGGCACAAGAATTCGTGGCGCAAACCGGCGGCTGGATTACCGGCATGGTGCTTGCCAACCTGCCCGGCATGCCGCGCGTCTCAGGTGTGGATACATTTGCCTACCTTGCTGAGCAGGTCTTGAATCAACAACCCAGCCAAATTCGTGAATTCTTATTGCGCACCTCCCTGGCAGAAGAATTCAACGCCCAGTTTTGTGCGATGGTGTTAGGTCCGCTTCACACCGACCCTCCGAACTGGTACGACCTCATGAGCCTTATCCTCGAAAAGAACCTCTTCGTTCTCCCCCTCGATTCGGACGGGCGCTGGCTTCGTTATCACCCGCTTTTCCGGGAATTTCTGCAGCAGCGTCTGCGCGAGGAACGTCCCCATGAAGTGCGCCCCATTCTCGAAAACATGGTCAAAGCCTACGAAAAACTGGGCGAATGGGAAAAAGCCTATCACGCCTGCCGCGAACTGGACGATTCCGAGGCGCTGGCAGAGGTCATCGAACACGCCGGCACACCGATGCTGCAAAGCGCACTGGTCACATTGGAGGGCTGGCTCAACAGCCTGCCGCCTGCCGTGCTTCAAACCCGCCCCGGGCTGATTTCCCTGCGCGGACCTATCCTTGCCGTAAAAGGCAATCTGCAAGAGTCAAAAGAACTGCTGGATCAGGCGGTTTCCCTCTTCCGCCAATCCGGCGCCGTAGCGGGGCTGACCGTTGCCCTCATTCGCCGCGCCAATACCCTCCGCCTGCTTGGGGATTATGTTTCGTCGCTCGAAGATATTGAGAATGCGCTTAGGCTTTCCGCAGCAGATACAACACTGCAATTCTATTACGCTGAGGCATTGCGCCTCAAGGGGTTGAATTTATATCGTCTGGGTCAATTGAGACAGGCAATTGAGTTTTTAGAACATTCTCTCCTGGTCTATTCCACGTTAAAGGAAAACGCCAGAATACCAATCGTATTGATGGAAACTGGTATGGCGTACTATGCAGCGGGCGACATTCATTCTGCGCGAACTTCCTACCAGAAAGCCCTCAAGATTAAACAGACAGAAGGTGACATTTTTTACCAGGCAGATATTCTGAATAACCTGGCGGTGCTTTACCACCAGATTGGTGAATATGAACTTGCGGCTGAAACTTTTGAAACAGGGTTGGCATGTGCCCGTAAAAGCCGCAACCACCGCACCGAAGCGCTCATCCTTGCCGGGCTGGGGGATCTTTACAGCGAGGTGGAAATTTTCGATGCTGCCTCCCAGGCATACGTCCAGGCGGAGGCGGTGGCAGGCGACTTGCCGGGGCGCTATTTTGCAAATTATCTGGTCATTGCCAGGGGCAATCTGGCTCTTTCGCAAGGGAATTTGAAAGAGGCTGGGCAAATTGTTCAGGAATTTCACGAACAAATCCAGTCGAGCCAGTCGGTGTATGAACGGGGGTTGTGGGCAATGTTCAGGGGAAAATACCACCTGTTTAGAAACGAACCCTCGCAGGCTATGGTTGAATTTATGCAGGGCAAGCGGCTCTTTACACAGGAAGGGCGTGGTTTGGAGTCCGAATGGAGTGCCGTCTGGCTGGCAGCCGCTTATGATTGCGCCGGCGAAAGGGATAAAGCGCGGGCTGAGATTAGGGAGGCGCTTGCCGCAAATACTTCTCCAAAACATACCCTGCTTACAGCGCTCTGGCAGGCGGCTCCATGGCTCAAAAAACTTCGAACCGATCCCGTGATTGGACGTCAGTTGAGTAACTTCTTTGAAAAAGCTCAGCGCCTGAATTCGAAGTTGCCAGCCATCCGCAGAACCTTGCGCCGCCATGCAAGTTACATTCAAGTACCTTCTGCCACTCTTCTGATTCGCGCCTTCGGAATCCCTGAAGTGAGCGTCAGTGGTCAGGTCGTTACAATGTCCCAATGGCGTACGCAATCGGTGCGTGATTTGTTCTTTTATTTTCTTTATCGCCAGGAGGCGCTCACCAAGGAACAAATCGGCGCAGCGCTCTGGCCCGAAGTGGAAGACCCGCAGGCGCTTAAAAAACGGTTCAAAAATGAAGTCTATCGTTTGCGGCGCGCTGTTGGGCGAGATGTTATTGTTTTTGAAGAGGAATACTACCGTTTCAACCGCGAATTGGATTACGAATACGATGTGGAAGCGTTCGATTCTCACTTGCAGCGGGCGCATAAAACCTCAGACCTGCCGGCGCGCATCGAACATCTTCAGAAGGCGGTGGATTTGGTTCAGGGTCCCTACCTGATTGATGTGGAAGGCGAATGGGCTGTGGCAGAAAGAGAGAGACTCAATCGGGCTTATGCGGCGGCGCTTGAAGAATTGGCGTATCTATATCTCGAATCCAAACAATTGGAAGCATGTCTCACTGTTTGCCAGAAGGCGTTGAAACATGACCGTTTCCATGAAGCCATTTATCGCACCGAAATGCGAGCCCGTGCCGCGCTGGGAGATCGTCCTGCTGTGGCGCGCTGCTATCAGGCTTGCAAGGAAGCCATGCAGGAATTAGGCGTTCCTCTCTCCGAAGAAACAGAAAAAATCTATCAGCAATTGGTTTTTTTAACTCCACCGACCTGAATTTTATTCCCCATATACAGGGCAGAAGGGTTGTTTTGAGGTAAAAATTCCATATATGGGGGTGTGCAGGTTTCCTATCCATCCCGAAGCGCATTTTTTGCAGTCTGTTTTGCATCCTGGGGGGAGATATTATGCATTCAACTTCAAATCTAATCTAAAGAAAGAGGTGTTCCATGAATAACAAATTTGCTCAACTCGTATGCTTCGTCAGCAAAATTGACCGCCGCTACATTCAGTTTGCCCATCTTGCCCTTGCTTTATTCGTTGCCATCGTCGTTCAGGGTCCCACTGACGGCAGCATTGGTCCGGTTCGGTAACGTTTTTGAATTAGCGAGAGATGCTCTAATGGCTCTTCTTACGCTAGAGACCCGCAACCTTCCACATCACGACTACGCCAAACCTGCCATGGAACGCTCCGGTTTGCATCGTGTCTTCACTGCTGCCATTGTCAACAGCCAGTTTCGTGAAAAATTGCTTCGCGAGCCAGAAATGGCGCTGGCAGGCGGCTACCTGGGACAAACCTTTACCCTGACCGACCAGGAACGCGCAATCATCAGCAATGTGCGCGCCAGCGACCTGACAGACTTTGCCCAAAAAGTCAACCAGGCGCTCAAAGCCTTATAACCTGATAGCCGCTCAGCTCCGGTTCATCCGGCTGATGTCAGACCAGGTGACGCGGCGGATTGGGGACGCAGTGAAAAGGGAATCACTGCGCCCCGCGTCCGCTGGTCTGTGATGGTTTTTGGCTCGGGTGAGTGGATTGCCGACCCTTTAAAAATATGGCAACCCTTTTACAGACGCCTCTGACTTTGCAGCAGGCAAATCGCCCACTGTCAAAAACCTTTTCTGATTTGTTTGGAGTGACCCACTTGGATCTGTCGCTGGATTTTGCACACAGGCTCGGAGACTCCTGGCAGGCTTTGGATGACCTGTTGTTCATCATGGATGAAAAGGGAACCCTTCTCGACTGCCGCTTTAGCGACCCAGCCATATATTCCGAAGCCTGTGAACAAGTCCGCAGTAAGGGGGTGGATGCGCTCTTATCCATTGAAGCCAGAGACAAACTACAGCAATTCTTTCTCGAGCAGCGGCAAGGCATCAAGACCGCTTCCTTTGAGTTTCCTCTCATGCTGGGAAAACGCGAATTGTGGTTCGATGCGCGGCTGGTCAACGCCTCGAACTCACAACTGATTCTCTCTGCCCGCGACATCACGAAATACAAACAAACCGAACACAGGCTCCAGCGGCAGCTGCAGCGCATTTATGCCTTGCGCTCCATAGATTTCGCCATCGCTTCCGGGCTGGACCTGAATCTGCTTCTCTCCATTTTGCTTGACCGCGTCATTGAAACCCTGCGCGTGGATGCCGCCGACATCCTCCTGCTCGACCAAAAACTGAATGAACTCACCTACGTTGCCGGAAAGGGATTCCACACCAACATCCTCCAGCATACCCACCTCAAACCCGGGCAGGGGCACGCCGGCAAAGTCGTTTTGGAGCGCAGAATCGTATCCATTTCCGATCTCACCAAAGGGGAGACCGATTTCGGGCGCCTGCCCCTGTTCCCCAGCGAGAAATTTATCGTCTATTTTGGTGTGCCGCTGATTGCAAAAGGACGGGTGCTGGGTGTGCTTGAAATCTTCCACCGCTCGCCGCTCAACGCCGATGAAGACTGGATGGATTTCCTGAACATCATCGCCGGGCAAACTGCCATCGCCATAGATAGCGCCCTGATGTTCAAAGAACTGCAAAAAGCCAACTTCGAACTTGGCATGGCTTACAACGCCACCATTGACGCCTGGTCTCGCGCATTAGACCTGCGCGACAGACAAATGGAAGGGCACACCCAGCACATTGCAGATATCACAACCCGCTTTGCCTCCACCCTCGGGGTAAAAAATGCCGATCTGCTTCACATTCGTCATGGCGCTGCTTTGCACGACATCGGCAAAGTGGCAATTCCCGATGAAATCATCTTCAAGCCCGGCCCGCTTGATCACGAAGAATGGCAAATCATGCGCCGGCATCCCATCTATGCCGTAGAACTCCTCTCGCCCATCAAGTATCTCGAAAAAGCAACTGAAATCCCCCGCTGGCATCATGAAAAATGGGATGGAAGTGGTTATCCGGACCGCCTGGGCGGCGAAGAGATTCCCCTTTCTGCTCGCCTGTTTGCTCTGGTGGATGTCTATGATGCTCTTACCTCCGACCGTCCCTATCGCCGCGCATGGTCAAAGCAGGATGCTGTTCAATATATCGAGAGTCAGTCCGGCAGACATTTCGACCCGCGTCTTGTACCGGAATTCCTCCAGCTTGTCAGTACGAACATTTTTGACGCCACTTGACCGTCCCATCCAATTAGGATAGAATACTGCCCTGCCTGCCCTCGTAGCTCAGTGGATTAGAGCGCTTGCTTGCGGAGCAATAGGTCGCGTGTTCGAGTCGCGCCGAGGGCGCTGTGGTAACCAGGAGCGGAATCCCCGCTCCTTTTTGTTCAATTAGAATGGGACTTACGCGCAATTGACGTTCTCTAACGTCAATTACGCCCTCCCCCGCGCGTTAGAGAACGCGTTCTACGTTTACGTAAGTCCTATAGAAGCGAGATGTATGGGAAAACTACAAATTCTTTTGACAAATGACGATGGCATTCGCTCTCCAGGGCTGTGGGCAGCCGCCGCCTCCCTCTCGGAACTGGGGTTTGTTACCGTCACCGCGCCGCGTGAGCAATCTTCTGGCATGGGACGCAGCCTGCCAAACACTTCGGATGGGATTATGCGGGAAGAGCGGGTACAGGTCAACGGTCAGGAATGGAGCGTGTTTGCCGTTGGCGGGAGTCCTGCTCAGGCGGTTTTGCATGGCGTTTTGGAAGTCCTGAAATTCAAGCCAGATCTGGTTGTTTCAGGAATCAATTACGGAGAGAATGTCGCTTCGGGGGTGACCATTTCAGGTACGGTGGGAGCCGCCCTGGAAGCCGCCTCGCTTGGGATTCCTTCACTGGCGGTTTCTTTGGAGACCGACTCGAAATATCACCTCTCCTATTCGAAAGAAGTGGACTTTTCGGTTGCCGCCGGCTTTACCAAATATTTTGCCCAAATGCTTTTGCAGAAGAAATTCCCCCCCGATGTGGATGTGCTGAAAGTGGATGTTCCCTGGGATGCAACGCCCGAAACCCCCTGGCAATTGACGCGCGTCTCGAGGCAGCGATATTATGAACCGCTGGCGCCCCAGCGGCGCTCATGGAACGAACCTGGACTGATTGGCTACCGCCAGGCGTTCAATCTGGAAGATGAACCGCCCGATACGGATGTCTATGTGCTGCATAAAAAACGCTGGGTATCCGTCTCACCGTTGAGTTTGGATATCACTTCCCGTGTGGATTTTAATGAGCTCAATCAATTGATGCGGGATAGATAAAGGATAAAAACGTCTCGAAGGTTTCAGGGTTGCCACAAACTCGTGTTCTTTAAAACCTTCGGGACGCTTCAATGTCTACGCCGTATTCAGACCGTTTGGGAGTTGTTAGTTGAAATGAGGGCTGAATCTGGCAATTAGTTTTTCTTTGGGCATGAAGCCGGTGATACGTTCTTTGACCTCGCCGCTCTTGATGAAAAGCAAGGTGGGGATGCCCATCACGCCGTATTTCATAACCAGGTTGGGGTTTTCATCCGCATCTATTTTCACAACTTTGACCCTGCCTTCCCATTCCCCCGCCAGTTCTTTGACCACCGGATCCAGCATTTTACAGGGTTGACACCAGACGGCGCTGAAATCTACCAATACCGGTTTATCGGTTTCCAGCACTTCGTTTTGAAAAGTCTCTTCGTTTACATGAATGATTTCTGTCATAGTACCTCCGCCTGGATGGACGCAGTGTTGGGGGCGCCTCTTACGTTGACGCTGGTTGTTTCCCGTGATAGAATGCAGACCGCTTTTGCAAGGGCGCGTAGCTCAACGGCAGAGCAGTGGCCTTTTAAGCCATTGGTTCAGAGTTCGAATCTCTGCGCGCTCATCAAAAAATCCTCCACACGGAGGATTTTTTGACTCATACCTGCTTTTCTAATGTTCATCAGCGGCGCTTTCCGATTTTACATTACAGGACTGATGATATTTTAAGCATGACGTTGCTTTCATACCCGAACACACGTGCTATAATCTTCATTGTCCCATAGTTGACGGGAAACATATCCTAAACCTCCCGGCGGCTATTTGACCATCAGGTTGTCTGACCATGAGTTTTGCCCACCTTCACGTTCATACCGAATATTCTCTGCTCGACGGCTTCTCGAACATCAAGAAGCTGATCAAACGCGTCAAAGAATTGGAAATGCCTGCCGTGGCAATTACCGATCACGGCACGATGTTTGGCGTGATGGATTTTTACAAGGCGGCTACTGAGGCGGGCGTTAAACCGATCATTGGTGTGGAAGCCTACATGGCGGCACGCACCATGCGTGACCGCGATGCTAAACTCGACCGTACCTCCTCTCATTTACTGCTCCTTGCAGAGAACGAAACGGGCTATAAAAACCTGCTCAAAATCGCTTCTGCTGCACAGTTGGAAGGTTTTTATTATTACCCGCGCATTGACCATGACTTCCTCGCCGCTCATTCCGAAGGTCTGATTTGCACTTCTGGCTGTATGTCTGCCGAGATTCCGCGTTTGATTCTGGATGAAAAGCCCGAAGAAGCCGTCCGCCGCATGAACTGGTATTACGATGTCTTTGGTCCCGACCGATTCTTTATCGAATTACAACATCACAACATCAAGGAAATTACGGACCTGAATCGAAAACTGGTCGAACTGGGGGCGCGGTATTCGGCGAAATTTGTTGCCACAAACGACGTGCATTACATTAATCGGGATGATGCACGCTTTCAAGACATTTTGCTCGCTATTCAGACCAACACGGTTCTCACTGACAAAGACCGCATGCGGATGTCTGACGACTCTTATTATCTGCGTACCCCGCACGAGATGAGCCAACTGTTTGCCGAAGTGCCGGAGGCTCTCAGCAATACGCTTCTCATTGCCGAACGCTGCAACGTGGATTTGAGATTCAAAGGCTACCACCTGCCCGATTTCCCCGTGCCGGAGGGATTCACGGCGCAGTCTTATCTCCGTTACTTGTGTGAGCAGGGAGCGAGGAAAAGATATGGGGAACGGGCAGACAGTCCACAGGTCCGCGAAAGACTCGATTATGAGTTGAACGTCATCCATGAGATGGGGTTCGACGCCTACTTCCTCATCGTCTGGGATTTGTGTCGTCACGCGAAGGAAAATGGCATCTGGTATAACGCGCGCGGTTCAGCGGCTGGCTCCATCGTTGCCTATGTTCTGGAAATTGCCCTGGTTGACCCGCTTCATCACAATCTGTTGTTCGAGCGCTTCCTCAACCCTGGGCGTATTTCCATGCCCGATATTGACCTTGACTTTCGTGACGACCGCCGCAGCGAGATGCTCGAATATTGTGTTCGTAAATACGGCGACGACAAAGTGGCGCAAATTATCACCTTTGGCACCATGGGCGCAAAAGCCGCCCTGCGCGACGTGGCACGGGTGATGAACATTCCGCTGCCCGAAGTGGACCGCGTGGCGAAACTCGTCCCCTTCGTTTCGGGGCGCAATACCACCATGGAAGACGCCCTGGCAGTGCCGGAGTTCAAAAAGATTTACGACGAGCAACCTCATCTGCGCGAATTGATTGACACTGCCGCCAAAATGGAAGGCACTGTCCGCAATGCCGGAACGCATGCCGCCGGCGTGGTGATTTCTGATAAGCCCATCATGGAGTACCTGCCGCTGCACCGCCCCACCTCCGGCTCAGAAGAAACGCCCATCAAAACAGTCACGCAATTCGAAATGGGCATCCTCGACTCGCTTGGCATGCTGAAAGTGGATTTCCTCGGTCTGATCACCCTCACCGTGATGGCAAAAGCCTGCGAGATGATCGAAAAGCGGCACGGCATCCACTATGATTTGAACAACATCCCGCTCGATGACCCCAAGGCGTTCGAACTGCTGGGCAGCGGGCAGACCGCCGGCGTCTTCCAGGTGGAAGGCGGCGGAATGACGCGCTGGCTCGTGCAAATGAAGCCCAAAACACTGGATAACATCATTGCCATGGTTGCGCTCTACCGTCCCGGTCCGATGGCGTTTATTCCCGATTACATTGCCCGCATGCACGGAGAGGCAGAAGTAGAATACCGCCACCCCAAACTTGAACCTATCTTCAAAGATACCTACGGCATCCCGGTCTATCAGGAACAATTAATGCGTGCCGCCGTAGAACTGGCGGGCTACACCCCCTCCGAATCCGACGAACTGCGTAAAGCGATTTCCAAGAAGAAAAAAGAAGACATCGAAAAACACCGCAATAAATTTGTCAGCGGCGCCGTCAAAAACGGCATAGACAAAGAAACCGCCGAAGCCATCTACAGCGATTGGGAAGAATTTGCCCGCTACGGCTTCAACAAATCGCATGCCGCCGACTACGGCGTCATCGCCGTCCAGACCGCTTTCCTCAAAGCGCACTATCCCGCCGAATTCATGGCAGCAACCCTCACCGCCTCTGCCAGCCAAACCGAAAAAGTTGCCCTCTACGTCGCCGACGCGCGCGCCATGGGCGTTCCCGTCCTGCCGCCCGAAATCAACGCCTCTGCCTGGGACTTCGAAATCGAAGACATTGACGGCAAACCCCACATCCGCTTTGGCTTCAGCGCCGTCAAAAACGTTGGGCAGGGCGCCGTCGAACTCATCGTCACCGAACGGCAGAAAAACGGCAAATTCAAAGACCTCAACGACTTCGCCCGCCGCGTGGACTTGCGCGCTGTGGGCAAACGCGCCCTCGAATGCCTCATCAAAGTCGGCGCGCTGGATCTCTTTGGCAGCCGCCCTGCGCTGCTCGCCTCGCTCGACCGCCTCATCTCCATCAGCAACAACCACTTCCGCGCCGCCGAAGCCGGGCAAATGTCCCTCTTCGGCGATTCCACCGGCGTCGTCGAAGAAATCACCCTTCCCGAAGTCACCAACGTGGACCGCCGCGAAATGCTCGGCTGGGAACGCGAACTCATCGGTCTCTACATCTCCGACCACCCCCTCACCCCCTATCAGGACACCTTCCGTCAAATCGTCAGTTACTTCTCCGCCCAACTGGGTGAAGCACAACACGAAGAAAAAGTGCGCGTCGCCGGGCTGGTCACCAGCGTCCGCCCGTACATGACCAAAACCAACAAGCCGATGGGCTTCGTCACCCTCGAAGACATTCAGGGCAACATCGAACTCGTCCTCTTCCCGCGCACCTGGGAAAAAAACCGTGAACTGCTCACCGTTGGGCAAATCGTCATCGTCGAAGGCAAAGTGGACGCCAACAGCCAGCCTCCCAAGATTTTAGTGGACACCGTGCGGACGGAAATCAAAATCCTCGAACCCCTGAAAGACGCTTCGCCTCACCCCAAGCCGATACCTGATTCTGCCCTCGAAGCATTTTCTCAGCCCAAGCCAGACAGCCACGTCCAACCCCTCGCCGTTCAATCCAAACACCCCAAGCCGCTTGCCGCGCCGCAAAAGCAAACCGTTGCGCCGCAGGCAGCGAAAAGCCCTGCAACAACACCCTCTGCCCCGCCCGCACCCCAAACCCAGGATAACTGGGACAACATGGACATGCCGCCCCCGCCCGACAACTTCCCTGAAGGCTGGGAAACGCAGTGGCAGCCGTCCTTCGAGGAGGCGGTTATCGCCTCGCGCCCCGAACCGAAGTTCAGCAAAAAAGAACCAATCACACCGCCGCGCGTTCAGTTGGAGGCGGTTTCAGCGGCGGCTTCGGTTGTTGAGGAGGAGCAGGCTGAGGCGGAGCGCGAAGCGGTGGTCACATCCCTCAAATCCCTCTACATCCCGCTGGTCAAAGAAGAGGAAAAAGATCATCCCCCGAAACAAATCACGGTCAACCTGCGCGCTTCGGGCAACAAAGAGGCTGACCGGCGTCAGATCAAAGCGATTTACGGCACACTGATTTCATTTCACGGGCGCGACCGATTCAGTTTTCAAATCTTTGAAAACGGCAGCAGGCATTTGATTGATTTCCCCAACGACACCACGCGCATCTGCCCTCAACTGCTCACCCGCCTGAGCAAACTGCTGGGCGGCGAAAACTGGAGCGTGGAAGACATTCTGTTTCAGTAAACTGCGGCGTTTCTCACTGCCTTGCACATTTCGCAATCTTCCCGCTGGCAAAGCAAAGCCAGCGGGTTTCTTTTGATTAATTCCACAGTGACGTTCAATAACTGCGTGAGAGGCAGCGCCTGAAGGAAGGCGCCGCCCTCCATTTCTACGCGGCGGGTGTGAAATTGCACGTACTCTTCGATGGCGTTGAAACCGGTTGAGTCGCCGGGGTAGCCCGGACATTCGACAATGCGCCCGCCCGTCACTGCCCAACGGACGAATTGCCTGCGCCCGGCAAGTTTTTCGCCGTAGTGGATGCTGGTGTTTGCCGAGTGATCCACGTTGATGAGAAGCGCCCAGCCGCCTCGTTCTGCCAGCGCGCCGATGGGGGCAAGCGGGTCGAACAGGGTTTGCGTGAGCAGGATTTCCTCTACATCCACGCCGGCAAAGGAGAGGATGGGATGCGAAGTGCGAAAAACGTCTTCTTCGTGAAGTAGTTGCAGGGGCAGGGCGCCCATCAATGGGTCTGGCGGCATGGCAGGGTGGAATGATTCTGCCATCTTGTTCAGGTCTTTGCCGTTTCCGTAGGTGATACCGTTGTTGGGAGGTCCGACGCCCGGCGTGACCATGGTTTTGTAGGTAAAGGTGGGCATGAAGAAGCCGCCGAAGGAGTCGCGCAGGGCGCGGAGGATTGTGCCCGGTCCGCCCTGAATGCCGCCGAATTTTCTGAGGGAGGCATGGACGATCAGCGGTTTGCCTGCCAGGCTCAACTGGCGGCATGCGTCCCGCAGGTCGGCGTAGCCTATCATGGTTATCTGCCTGTCCAGTGGGGCGGGCGCTTTTCTACGAAGGCTTGCATGCCTTCCTTCTGGTCGGCGGTGTTGAAGAGGTTGTAGAATGCCTGTTTTTCTGCGGTAAGCCCGTCGCTGAGGGGGAGTTCGTAGGCGGCGTTGATCATTTTCTTTGCGGCGCGAACAGCCAGCGGGGCGCGTGAGGCGATCTCTTCTGCAAGTTTGAGCGCTTCGTTCAGATAGTCGCTTGCTGGCGTAACGCGGTTGACCAGCCCGTATTGAAGCGCCTCTTGAGCAGAGAGCGTGCGGTTGTTGAGGATCATCTCCATGGCAAGGGCTTTGCCAACGGCGCGGGGCAGGCGCTGTGTGCCGCCTGCACCGGGAATGACGCCGATGGTGATTTCCGGTTGACCGAATCTGGCGGTCTCGGAGGCGACGATCATGTCGCAGGCGAGTGCGATTTCGCATCCGCCTCCCAATGCCCAGCCAGATACGGCGGCAATGACCGGCTTCTCCACCGAGCGGATTCTGCCAAAGACCGCCACGTGGTCTGCCGCCATCATCTCCTGTGCCGATTTCCCTGCCATCTCTTTGATGTCGGCGCCGGCGGCAAAGGCTTTTTCGCTCCCTGTGATTACCATCGCGCCAACAGCATCGTCGCAGTCGAAGGCTTCGAGCGCGTCCATCAGTTCGGTCATGAGGCGGTGGTTGAGTGCGTTCATTGCCTGCGGGCGGTTGAGCGTAATCAATCCCACGCGCCCGCGGGTTTCGGTCAGAATTGTTTCGTAGGGCATGGTTTCTCCTGTGTTTGCCATTTGATTTTACATGAGATTATGCTACTATTGAAGCAATCTGGCTCTCTCCTTTCTGAAGGGAAATGAAGCGATAAATCAATTTTTTGCCACAGATTACACAGATTACGAAAGGAAAAATCAGCGAAAATCCGTGTAATCTGCGGCTGAGGTTTTTGGCTTTCCCGTTATGAACGATAGAACCAGAAAACTTTATCACAGGAGATAACATGGATTTTTTATTGACGCTTCACTCTATCATTCGATGGGGGATTGTGCTGATCGGTTTGCTGGCGTTGGTTAAGTTCCTGCTCGGCTGGGCGCGCAAAAGTGAATTCACTAAAATGGACCGCGGGCTTTCGGCTGGCTTTAGCGGCTTGATGGACTTACAGGTCACGTTGGGGTTCATCCTGTTCTTTTGGAGCGGTTTGAGCGGAGCCGGGTTCCCCCTTTATCGCATCGAACATCTGACCGTCATGCTGGCGGCAGCGATTGTGGGACATTTACCCGCCTTTATGAAAAAATCGCAGAACAAGTTTGCGGTTGGGCTGGCGGCGGTTAGCATCGCGCTTGTGCTGGTGTATCTTGGTGTGGCGCTTCTGCCTGGCGGTTGGAGTCGTTAGTTCGCCTGAATTCAAGATAAGCCTTTGAACCGTCCCGAAGGCTCGATTTTGCCCATACAATGGCTCCCCAAAGCCTTGGGGACGGTTAGAGGAGAGAAAATGGCTGAGAAAATAAAGAAAAGCGGCATAACCCGCTCAAAACGCCTGCTCACCACTAAAGAAATTGCAGAAGCCAGGCATTATTTTGCTTCCAACCTGCTTTTGCTCAACCCGCCCATCAAACGCGCCGCATACTCCGACCGCACCGCCTGGCTGATGGCTTCCATGTCGCAATTGGTCTATGAGCGTTTCGAGCGGGGCGGCAAGGAGCGTGAATTGCTCATCGAAAAACTCAAAGGCGGGGGCTTCAAACTGGTCGGTGAATTCAATGCTTCCCAAACCGATACACAGGCTTTCCTGGTCTCAAACGGCGAGCTTGCCGTTCTTGCCTTTCGCGGCACAGAAATCACCAAAACCAAAGACATGCTGACAGACGCCAGGGTCTTCAAAATCTCTACCATTGAAGGCAGGGTACATCGGGGCTTTGCAGAGGCATATCGCAGCGTCGAACCGCAGATACTGGACGCCCTGAAAAAAGTACAGGGACTGCCCTTATACATCACCGGGCATTCATTGGGCGCGGCGCTGGCGGTCATCGCCACTCAGCACCTCGAACACGACCCCGTTCTGCGTGACGAAATCGCCGCATGTTACACCTTTGGCTGTCCGCGTGTGGGCGACGACGAATTCGACCGTGAATTCAAGTCCTCGATATACCGCGTCGTTAACACCACCGATATTGTTACAGTGATTCCCTTGCTTTCGATGGGGTTTATTCATGTCGGTGATGTACGCTTTTTAGAGCCAGGCATGGGAAACATCCGCCGCGGTGTTCCCATCTTGCGGCGGATGTACTTCTTTCTCATGGCGGCGCTCAGGTGGTTCGGTCCGCTGGTGGGCGATCATGCCATCGCAGAGTACCGCAGGAAACTCGAAGCGGTGGCGCAAGACCGCAACCTGTCGCTTTACTTTGAACCCCGCTCCGAAAAATAGCCTTACGCTACGCTCTTTGCCACCTGCTCCCCATAACCCAGGAGCGCCCGTACCATCTCCGGCGAACGTCCCTCCGCATATACGCGCAGCACCGGTTCCGTTCCAGATGGGCGGATCAACAGCCACGAATCATCAGCCATGATGTATTTGACCCCATCCAACTGACTGATTTCCGCCACCTTCTCGCCTCCGATCTCCGCCGGAGCCTGCTTCGTCAAAAAGTGCGTCATCTCCGCCTTGGCAACCGGGCGGCTCAATCGCAGGTCGGTACGTTCGTAGAAGGCAGGACCGACCTCCCTCAACAGGTCTTCCACCAGGGCATTTAACGTTTTCCCCGATTCAGCAATCATCTCCACCAGCAGCAGCCCCATAATCGGACCATCGCCTTCGGGGATGTGTCCCTTGAACGAAATGCCGCCCGATTCCTCGCCGCCGATCAACACATCTTCCGACATCATGTAATCGGCAATATGGTTGAAGCCCACCGGGGTTTCGCGCAAGGGTAAACCATAACGCTTGGCGAGGCGGTCGATCATGCGGGTTGTGGATACGGTTCGCACTACCGAGCCGCTCAAGCCGCGCTTCTCCACCAGATACTTCAGTGAAAGCGCCATAATCTTGTGCGGGTCAACAAAGTTGCCGCGCTCGTCCATGGCGCCGATGCGGTCTGCGTCGCCGTCGGTGACGACGCCAAAGTTGCCCATTCCCGAACTGACAGCGGATGCCAGTGCCCCAAGATATTTGGCAATCGGTTCCGGATGCACACTTCCGAAGCCGGGGTTCATCTCGCCGCGGATTTCGGCGATTTCACAGCCGGTTCCCTGCAAAAAGGATTTGATGACGCCGCGTCCCGAGCCATACATGGCATCCACAACAAAGCGCTGAGGGTTGTCAGCGATGATGTCGGTATTGATGAGCGTGCGCAGATGGTCGAAGTAGGCGGGCAGGGGGTTGAATTTTTGAATCAACCCCGCTTCACGGGCTTTTTGAAAATCCATCAGATTGGGTCCGCGCGCCTGTTGTTCATTGTCATTGATGTACACTTCCACACGGCGGCATTGTTCCGGCAGGGCAGAGCCGCCGAACGCCCCCTTGAGTTTGACGCCATTGTAGCGCGGCGCATTGTGAGAAGCGGTAATCATCACCCCTGCAACCGCTTTTTGATGTTTGACAGCGTAGGAAATGGCGGGAGTGGGCGCATCGGCATGTGCCAGCATAACGGTGAAGCCGTTGGCGGCAAGGACGCGCGCCACTTCTCCGGCGTAGCGGTCGGAGAGGAAGCGGGTGTCGAAGCCCACCACGATCTTTTTGGGGTCTGGGGCTTGTTCGCCGTTGCCAGATTTATCCCAATGTTCCGAAGCAACTGCGTCTGCAATGGCTTGGGCAACCATGCGCAGGTTGCTGAAGGTGAAGGTATCTGAAATGACGGCTCTCCAGCCGTCGGTTCCGAAGTGAATAGGCATGTGAGTGTTCCTTGTACAGAAGAATGCGTCCTTCAATGCTGTTTGGGCATTGAGGGACAGCAATTATATGTGATTATGGCTTGGGAGTGGCAGATGGCTGCCAGTTAGGGATGGGGGTAGCGGTGGCCAGCAGGGATTGCAGCACCCATCCTTCCACCCGCTCGCCGTTGATGATGGTGAAGACATGCACCCAAACTACATTGTTGATTTCCTGAATGTCGTCGGGAATGACGGTGACGGTGGAGCCATTGCTGAGGGTGAGCAGAACCACTCCGCCGGGTTTCTCGCGGATGTTCGCTCCGCCTCCTTCGGCGGCACGGATGACGGCGATGATGGGCGTCGGTTCGGCGGTGACGGTGAAGGTGGGAGTTTGGGTGGGGGGGAGGGTGAGTGTAGGGCGGGGGCTTGGGGTTGTGGATGCAGTAGAGGTGGGCGCACCGATGACAGCAGTTACAGGTTGAGGCGTGACGGTGGGAGTGAGGGTGGGAAGCAGCGGCAGGGTGGCGGTGGCTTGGTTGGCAGGGGCAGGCGGAGGCGTGGAGAGACCCGTCTGTATCCGTATCCAGTTCAGTGCGCCGGTGGAGAGGGTCAGCCAGGCGAGCAGGGTAATCAGGATAAAGCCCGTGAGTGAAATCCCGGCGAGGGTGATTGGGTAGAAGCGCAGGAAGAAGAGGGTCAGGATGCAGAAGAGGGTCGCCCAGGCAAAGTGGATAAGGAAGACGAGCAGGCCGGGCAGGGCAAGTTCTTCGATGCCGCTTCCTAAGCCAAAGCCCGCCGCACAAAGTGGCAGAAAGAATTCGTAGGCGACGAGGGCGCTCGGCAGGTAAGGGCGTTGTTCAGAGCGCACGAAGGAAAGGGTGATGAGCACAGCGCCAATTGCGAGTACGAAAAAGTCGGGCACCCACAGGCGGCTGTGCAGGAAGGCTTCATTGAACGTGCGCGGTTGGGGGAAGATGCGTGTGGCGTAACCAGCGACGAGACCGCCCAGGGCGGTGAGCAGAGCGCTGACGAACAAGGCAAGCAGAGTTTGGAGAAACAGCCGCCCGGCGCCGGCGATGATGCCCAGAGACATGCCGATCCAGGGAGTGAGAAGCGGAGCGACGAGCACACCAAAGATGAGCAGGCTTTGTGCGTCGAGGAAGTAGCCCAGCCCCATGATTGCGCCGGCGACAAGGGCAAAGATAAAGAGTTCAAATGATGGAAAAGCGCGCCGCGCCAGATGGTCGAAAAGTGCGGCGCGTTCTTCCTGGTTGGCTGGGAAGTAGGCGCGGCGCAGGGCGCGGCGCCGTCGGGCACGAGAGGAGATAAATTCCTGCGTTGGTTCGGGTGGCGGAGTTGTAGGGGGTTCCATCGAGGTCATTTTCTCAGGCTGGCGCGGATGCGCAGCGGGTTGGCAAGCAGCGCCAGCGCTGTGTGCACATCGGGCAGGAGCAGGTCGGCGGAGAGAAGCGTTTCTACGGCTGTGCCTTCACGCGACAGCACGCATAATCCCAGTGCGGCTTCACTGAGCATGAGGGCATCGTTGGCGCCCTGTCCCACTGCAACGACGCTTTCTGCGCCCAGCCGGCGGACGTATTCTGCTTTTTGTTCTGCTTCACCGCCGGCTTGGATTCGGACGGCGGTCAGTTCGAGTTGGCGGTCAATGGCGGCTTGTTTACCGTGGGTGTCGGCGGTCAGCAGGTGAATGGTCAGATGTTTTTTCAAAGACTGGATCTGTTCTGCCACGCCTTCAATCAATACACCGTCCACTGCCAGCGTGCCGTTGACATCGCTGACGAGGTGGTGTAAACGCAGTGTGCCATGGCCGGGGATTTCGATTTCTATCATGGTGACAATTATACAGGGATAACCCTTTACAGGAAGGGCGCATCTTTTCGGACCTGAATCCTGGTTCGCCCCATTTGGCATTTCGCAATTCCGATTTTGGTTAGCGATTCAAAGATATGAGCAATCATCAAAGATTACTGGTGAATTGCACACATCTCTTACCGCAGCGCTACAGTCAAAACTGTTTCGTTCAGCTGACACTGAAAACACCTCCTGTCCATTGAGCGTGATTCACGCCTTATCACCGCACGGGGATAAACCCCCGCGCTATACACACCAACCCCGCTAAAGCGGACTGGGCGACCTGCCAGGCGGCTTTAGCGAAGCACCCTTTAGGGCAGCCGTCTTCGCAGATACCGCCCGATGGTTTACGCGTGCCCACTAGGGTATCGTCGGGTGAGTTCGTTGCGCGTGGGCGTTGGCTTTCGGCGGACTTTTTGCTTCAGTCCACCAATGATGTTGCGCAAAAAAATGTGGGCAATCACCGGAAGGTTGTGCTTGACATGTTTACTCCTTAAGGTATAATCGCCGTCGCCTTCCTCGCTAGCTCAATCGGCAGAGCGGGCGGCTGTTAACCGCTAGGTTCGAGGTTCAAGTCCTCGGCGAGGAGCCTTATTCAGGGACATCACCTCCCTCTAGTATTCGCGCCCCGGTCCCTGCCTGGGCGCATTTGCATTAAAGAGACTATTCATGACCACTCCGACTCTTCCGACCTATTTACCCATTGCGGAAGCCGCGCGCAAGTACGGCATGAGCGTCAGCCGCCTGCGTGCACTGATCAATGATGGTAAAATTAAAGCCGCTATGGTGATGGATAACCTGGTCGTGGATGAGGACGAAGTGCGTAACAAGTCTGCCCAACCGCTTCGCAAAGAAGATTTGCCGGAATATAAAAAGTTTGCGCATTTGACTGGACAGTCTATTTGGTTAAGTGAAGCATCCAGACTCTATAACATTCCTCAGCAAACCATTTCTCGCTGGGTGCAGATGGGGATCATCAAGAAGCTTGAGCCAAGCGGGAACAAAGTGATGATTGACCAGGCAGACATGGCATATTGCGCGGAGATTTATCACAGCAGACAAACCAAACAAGGGCGGCGTCTGTTTGAAAAGAACGGCTTACCGTATAAACCCAAAACAGGACCATTGTCATTAGGAAATTAACAAAACTGAAAACGGCACAAAGCCGTTTTTTTGTCTCAAAATCTACACTTTTCTATTGACAAAAAATGTGTAGAATGATAGGATAACGCTGTAAACGGGATAGCGCGCGGCACACATTAGTCTCCCTATCCCGATGGCCACGGCAAGCGAGCAAGGCTCCCCCCGGTGGCGCAAGGGAGCGCAACACACCCTGAAGCAACTCAGAGAATTGTCTTCACTGCTGAACAAGCGACCTTCAGCGGGTGTGTTTTTTGTTGCAATTTTTCGGGCGTGCGCCTTCTCTTCTCCTCCCCGCGCTGATCCGTTGCAAGGGTCAGCGTCGGAGGCGGAACGAAAGCCCGCCTATGGCTCAGGAGCGCGGCCACAGCGCACGGATGAGCAGCCTCCCCCCGGTGGCGCAAGGGAGGAGAAAGGATAGAGGCTATGGCGAAACAAAAAAGCTCTCGCGGCAGCGAGAGCAATCTGGAGGCGGCGGAAAGCCGCCTCAACCAGAACGACGCAGACAATTATATCAAAGAAATTCTGGCGATCCTGCGCGACATCCTGACGGGCAGCCTGCCGCTGAACGAAGTGCCGGGATTCGTCGCCTGGTTGGTGAAAGGCGGTGCGGCATGACCACCCTGATTGCAGTGTACGACAACAACGGCTGCGTGGGACGCTGCGACGCCCGCTGCTACGAAGCGCAAGAACCACAATGCGACTGCATCTGTCACGGACGTAATCACGGCGCGGGGCTGCAAAAAGCCATGTCCAATACGCGCCAGATGGCGCAGGAATGGATGCAGGCATACAGCCGGGAACGCGGCCTGCAAAACGCTGAATGGCAGGTCCCGGCGCTCGACCCGATTCAACTGACGTTGCTTTGAGAGGCTAACATGGACGCGACCTATGTCATTCTGAACGATGAACATCGCAGCGAACTGCTCAACCTGCGTCAGGTGGTCAGCGCCACGCGCAGCCGCGCAGTGGACGCGAATACCGCGCAAATCATCCCCGACCAATACATCGTCACCGTCCGCACGGTGGACGGGAAAGAACAACGCTTTGGCGGCAAGGCAGGAGAGATGCTGTGGGGCATTCTGGAATCGGCGGCGCTGGCGTTTCGCGTGGTAACGGAGGAATGAACATGCAACTGAGCGAAATGACGCAAGCAGAACGCAGCCTGCTGCTGTACCTCGAATCCGTTGCGGTGGACTACGGCGGACTGGTGCACAGCCAGCGCATCAACGCTGAAGATCGGGAGATTCTCGAACGCTGGGATAAGCAGGGATTGATCTCATACAGCCGCCTGACCTGGGAGAGCGTTCAAACTCTCCACGACAAACACAACACCAGCCTGGTGCGCCTCTCGGAAGAGGCCTGGAGGCTGGCGCATGAGGAGCGGCGGGCGAGATACATCCGCATCTCTTCCAGGCCGCCGATCTGCGACCTGAAGACCACAAAGACGAAGAACGCCGAATTTGTTTGGGCGGAAGAGGAGGGCGCGGCATGACGACGAAATACTGGCTGGAAGTGCGCGGCGAGACGCTTGGGCTGAAGCCCGGCGTCCTGCTGGACGAACCGCCTAAAACCTGGACCTGGTGGACGCCCACCGAGCGCACGGTGGCTGTGCTGAACGAACGCGGGGAAGCGGAATACAGCGCCACCCTGTCCGCCGATGATGTGGTGTGCGACCTGTGCAACCGCTCCATCACCTTCCAGCCTGTCCCGCTGTTGTGGGACGGCTACGCTGCCTGCGCGGACTGCTTCGAGGGGACCTGCGGACTCCCGCTGAACGAAGCGGCGCGGCGGGATGGGATCGCGTTGAAGGAGGCGGAATGAACGCCATCGCTGGAAGCATGTCCTGGGCGCGAAGCGGGCAGAACGGGCGGGCGCAGGAGGCGCGTCCCTGGCTGGTCATCCACGATCCGAGCGGCGACTTCACGGACAGCGCCTTTCGGATGGCGGACCTGCTGTACGCGCAGGAGTGGCCGGAAGGCATCATCTTCTGGAATCGCGGCAGCGGCGAAATCCGCGTGTGGCGGGCGGGCGCCTATCAGCGCCTGTTCCCCATGCCGCACAAAAAGCGGGGGAAGAGATGAACCTTCCGAGCGATGCCCATCTGACCGAACGGATGGACCTGGCGCGCTTCATCGAGACCTACCAGGAAGCGGAGCGCGCGCTGCGCGGCGCCTTCGAGCAGGCGGCGCAGGCACGCAACGCGCTGGGAAAACTGCTGGGCGAGTCAGATTTCTGCGACTACCGCATCACCGACCTGGCGCGGGCAGAGTTGAAGGGCGTAAAAGCCCGCGCCTGGCGCTGGCTGCTGGCGCGCAGCGGAGCGCAAAACATCCTGTCGAGGCAGCGACAGGAGAAATTTGAAGCGAACCTGCAAAACGGAACCGCGCCGGAGGTCACGCTCGAAGCGGTGATGGAGTTGTTCTCGCTCTTTCGGGACAACGACCTGGCGCGGGAAGCGATCCAGGAAGCCTTCGACGCGCTGCGCCCCGGGCGGTGGGCATACGAGCGCTACCAGACCAACAAGAAGTCCGCCTGGAAGGTGGCATCGAAGATCATCCTGACCGGCGTCCTGCGGGTGAACCACTGGAGCCGCGAGAAACAATACGAGGTGATCTACCAGAGCGAGACGCGGCTGAATCTGATTGACCGCGCCTTCCACCTGCTGGACGGCAAAGCCTTCAACGTGAACGCGCACAAATCGCCGCTGGTGGACGCCATCAACACCACCCCGTTGAGTGTTGGGCGCGGCGAGACGAAATACTTCCGCTTCAAGTGCTACCGCAACGGGAATCTGCATCTGGAGATCCGGCGCGCAGACCTGCTGCGCGAGTTGAACCGCATCGGCGGGGAAGGGCGCGCCGAGATTGGGATTGGAGACAAGACATGATCGTGATCGTCATCCTGCTGCTGGTCGTGCTGATCCTGTTCGGGCTGGCTTCGATTTCCCAATCGTATGCGGCGGCGCAGCAGGCAAAGGCAGCCATCGAAGCGGCGCAGGCGGCGCAGATCGCCAGCGTCACGAACCTGATCGTCGTGGGGGTTGGGGCGGTCCTGCTGCTGGCGCTGCTGGCGGGAGCGGCGTACCTGCTGTGGCTGAAGAACCAGCCGCGAGGCAGGATTGCCGCGCGGCGAGAGACACCGCCGCCACAAATCCCCACCGCGACCGACCCGCTGACGCAGCTGACCCACCTGATGACCCTGCAAATGCTGCGGGACATGCAGCGGGACATGCGGCGCGAACCACCTGGCGCCACCTATCTGCCAGGACCGCGCCTGAACATCCCCGACGAAGAGGAACGATGAAACGCATCAGCCTGCTGCCCATGTTGTTGCTCCTGTTCCTGCTGCTGAGTGCCTGCGGCACGGAATATCCTGCGCCGCAAGCGGTCTCGGGCGTTGGGACGGCGACGCCCGACCCGCTGGAAATCTTCGTCGGGGCGAACAGCAGCCAGCGCACCGCGCAGGCTGCCCAGGCGACGGCGGACTACTTCGGGCAGCAAATCACCGCCACCGTCATGGCGCGGGACGCGCTGGCGACCGAGCGGGCGTTCAACTTCCAGTCCACCCAAATCGCGGCAAACATCACCTCCACCGCACAGTCAGCGTATGCGACCATGACCGCGGACAGCATCAACGCCACCAGCACGGCAGCCTTTACCCAAACCGCTGTGGCGCTGCAAGTGGCGGGGACGCAGCTGGCGCTGACCACCACCGCCGCCGCCAATGAAGCCAACGCCAAAGCCTACGCGGTGGCGATGGAGGGCGAGGCGCAGCGGGTGAAAGACGCCATCGAGCGCGACCGCCTGACCAACACCCTCAAAGCCTTCATGCCGCTGGTCATGCTGGCGGCGGCGTTCGTCGTCTTCCTGGTACTGGCATACCACCGCGGGCGGGTCATCATCGTGCCGCGGGACGAGCGCGGCGACGCTCAACTGATCGGCGATGTGGTGGACGGCACCCTCAGCGACCCGGACCGCTTTACGAACGGCGTGAGCGGCTTGCGGCGGCGCGACCTCGACCTGCTGCCCCCGCCGAGCGCGGAGCGGCAGGCAGCCGTGACCGAACGCGACCAGATGGTGGACCTGGCGACGCGTCCGGGCGGAGACGACGGAGAGCGGCGCAGACAGGCGGCGCGGCAGATGACGGACGGGCGTCCGAAAGCGGCGCTGCCCGCCTCCGTGACCATCGTGCCGCCGGAGCAGGTCAGGCCGGTGGTGCAGGATGTCATGCCGCCGCTGCTGATGGACGCTACGGAAGGAGAGATGAAAGATGGAGAGTAATCATGGAATCCTGCGGCGGGACGTGCTGGTGGCAGAGGAGGCCGCGCGGCGCATCACCGCCACACTGGAGCAGCGCGGGCTGAAGCCTGCCTTCTACGGACACTACCTGACGCGCTATGCGGGCATCCTGCTGCTGATCTCCGAATTGAAAGTCTCGGAACTGGGGCGGCTGGAGGCGTACACAACGGACGACCTGCTGCACCAGATCAGCACCAGCCTGCAAGGAACGCGGGTGTACCTGTCGAACACGACCGGGCTGCGCTACGTTGTGCCGCTCTCGAAACCGCGCGGACTGCCGCGGAAGATCGAATACCCGGCGGACGCCGAGCGCGGCAAACTGGCGCTGGGCGTGAACTACCTGGGGAACCGCGTGGCGGTGGAGTGGGGTGATCTTGGACACATGCTCGTCGCGGGCATGACCGGCTCGGGCAAGAGCATGTTCCTGCGGCTGGCAGTGTACCAGGCGATTCGGGACGGGATGAAGCTGCTGCTGGCAGACATAGACCAGGCGACCTTCCCGATGCTGGCGGGGCATTCGGCGCTGCTGGCGCCGATAGCGACCAACGCGGCGGACGCCTTCGAGATGATCCGCCAGGCGCTGGCGGAGTGCGACCGCCGGGCGGCGCTGTTCCAGGGGATGGCGGGCTACCCGGAGAACCTGGACGAATACAACCGTCTGGCGGTGAAGAGCGGCAAAGAGCCGCTGCCGCGCGTGCTGCTGGTGCTGGACGAGTTCAGCGCCACGCTCTCGACCCTGGGTGGGGGCAAGGGCGACGCGGCGCAGCTGCTGGCAGTGATCGGCTTTCGCGGGCGCAAGTTCGGCGTCTCGGTTGTTTTTGCAGCGCACGAATTTACCAAAGAGCAGGTGGGCTTGCTGCGCGACCAGGTGCGGACGGTGGTGATGCTGCGCGTGCAGAGTAAAGAGATGGCGAAGCGCCTGGGCTGCGAGGGCGCCGAGCGCATCAGCGCCGGGCGTCCCGGGCTGGCGATGACCAACCGCTGGGGACCGATGCAGACCTACTTCCTGGACAAGGAAATGCTGGTGGATGAGCGCGTCAGCGCGCAGGAGATCGGGCAGATGGACGAACAGACTGCCGCGATCCTGACCAGCGCCATGAACGCCAGCGGGCGGGTGACGCTTGCCAACATCATGCAATGGGGCGGGCTGGGGCAGCGCCAGGCGCGCGAATTGCAGGAACGCCTGGCGGTGCAGGGCTGGATACGCAAGGATGCGAAACAGGCGAATGCGTACTGCATCACGCCGAAAACGCAGGAAATCCTGACAAACCGTTTAACGCGACAAACCCCGACAAACCCGACAAACCCCGCACAAACCCCGACAAACCGCCCGCAACCCCTGTTTTCTACTGGAGGATGACAATGGACTTTCCTCATGTGACATTTCTGAAATCGGACGGCGCGCAGGAACAGCGCGCGGCATACGGGCGCGAACAGCAGGACGGGCGCACCACGCGGCTGCTGCTGCTCGATCCCTCCGGCAAGGCCGGGAGATATGCGCTCTACCCGTATTGCGAGACGCACCGCCTGGCGTGGGAAAGCGGCGATGTCTGTCCGCGCTGCCAGGCAGAAGTGGAGGCACGGCTGGAACGGGTATGAGACTCTTCGTACTTGTGCGAGACCAGGACGTGAGCGGCTTCTCCGGCACGGGCGTGGTGGCAGAAGGCGTGGAATTTGGCGACGGGCGCGTGGTGATGCGCTGGGTCACCAACGGCGTGCATTCGATGGTGCTGCACGCTTCGATAGACGAATTATTGAAAGTGCATGGACACAACGGCGCCAGCCGCATCGAGTGGCTGGCAGAACAAGGAGAAAAAGCATGAACGCAAAAAACCAGATGATCACCCTGGGAGTAGATGCCGGGAACGGCGCATTCAAAATCTTTGGCGAACACGGCGGGCAGGAAACGCTGTCGCAGGTGGCATGGAACGGCAAGCAGACCGTGGTCAGCACGCTGGGGCTGAGAAAGCAGAAGCCGCCGCTGCGCATTCAAAACGAACACGGATCGTTTTACGTAGGGGCGGGCGCGCACGATTTCGGGCGGCCGGTCGAGAACCTGGATGTGGAACGCTTCAACGGCACGCCTGAAATGGTGGCGTTATTTCACGGCGCGATGACCCATGCCATTCAGGGAGCGGGGAAGGCGGGGGCAGTGGACGAACCGTTTTCGGTCATTATCGGTCTGCCGCAGGGCATCCTGACGAACGACCTCGCCGAAGCCACGAAAGAGAACGTGAGCCGCTGGCTGAGGGGAAAGCACGCCTGGAGCGCGGACGGGCAGGCGTATTCGATCAAAGTGGAGGAAGTGCGGGTGGCAAGCCAGGCAAGCGGAGGCTTGTTCGACTATTTGCTGGACATGGACGGGAAATTCATAGCGGAGCGCAAGAAAGCCTTTACCGGTGAAGTGGGGATCATCAGCATTGGATTTGGAACGGTGGAACTGCTGGTGGTGCGGGATCGCGCGCCGGTGCAAAAATTCATCACCAGCACGACCAGCGGGGTACGGCGGCTGCTGGAAATCGTGAACGGTCAGCAGTTGTACTCGTTGGGGGAGCTGGACATCAAACTGCGCAACAAGACCCTGGACATCTCGACGGCGCTGCCGATCTGGGAGCGTGAAGTCATGAGCGTAGTGGATCATCAATGGGAGAAAGCCTGGCGGCGCTTTGCGGCGGTTTTGATCGTTGGCGGCGGGGCGCTGCTGCTCAAAGACCTGCCGCTCAAATTTGAGGGCAAGGGCTACGTGCCGGACCAGCCTGTGCATTCCATTGCCCGCGGGCTGTACAAGATGAGCATGTTGAGGAAGCGCTGAGATGAGAGGGCGTCCGCGCTCTACGTCCCTGACGGTGGTGATCCGTGCGGTCCTGACCCTGCGGGAGGGAGAGGACGACGACCTGATCGCCGCCTTCCAAAGTGTGCCGCCGCGCAAACGAGCGGCGTTCATCAAGGCTGCCATGCGCAGCGGCGGGCTGACGGTCAACGTGGAGGGGCTGCCGGACGACGAAGACCTGGCGGACAGCCTGGAGAGCTTTTTGCTGTGAGTGACGAATTTCTTGTTACAAAAAATTCGCCCGATTTTTTTGTAACAAGAAATTCCCGGAGAACGGAGAACGCATGGACACTGAAACCCTGTGGAACGAAATCTTGCGGGCGCTGGAGGCGGAGATACCGCGCGCCAGTTACGAGACCTGGGTGCGCGGGACGCGCGGGATCGCCTGGGAAGGCGGCGTACTGACCGTCGCGGCGCACAGCGGCTACGCGCGCGAGTGGCTGGAAAACCGCGTCTGGGCAAAAGCCATGCGCAAACTGCTCGAATTGCAGCCGGGCGCGCAAGACCTGCGCTTCGTCGTGGCGGAGGAGGAAGAATCCGAAGAAGAGGTCGAAGCAGAAGGGGAGGATGTTGAAGCCGAGACCGAGACTGAGGTCGAGACCGAAGCGGAGACGAGCGAGATCGAGATCAGCGCCGAAGCGGGGTCGCTGTACGAGCAGGCGGTGAGGCCGGAGCGTGCGGTCTATCTGCCGGGCTACTTCCAGCGCTGGCTGAAAGCGTTGGGACCCGACCTGGGGTGGTTCTACGTGGGCTTCCGCCAGGCAGCCTATCGGGCAGGCGGGCGGAGCGGACAGAAGAGCGGGCGTTTCTCGGGCAAACAAATCGCGCGGCTGTGCGGGATCACCGAGCGCACCTTCTGGAACCGCGTGCGGAGCGATGCGGTCTGGCAGCGGCTGAACGGACTGGTCAGCCGGAACGACCAGCGCTACGGGGTGGCGATGTCGCTGCCGCTCACTGCGGCGGACACGCGCGCCCTGGCGCGCTGGCTGACGGACCACCTGGAAGCGTGCGGGGGCGCACAGGGCGCGGTGGAGGCAGCCTGCCAGGCGCCCGCCGCGGAACTGCTGGCGGACGACCCGGCGGCGGAAGCGGAGGGCTTTGCGCCGATGACCATTGCCCAATTGCTGCGGCAGATGTTTCCGGAGGCTGACCTGAAGGGGCAGGCAGAGCGGCTGCGGATGCACCTGATGCCGCAGCGCGACCAGATCGTGATCTCGCTGTTCTTCCTGGAACACATCCTGCCGTGGCTGGGGGCTGGGGCGGGCTGGGTGTACGTGCTGCTGCGCGACCGCTGCTACGCGGGCGCCAGCGGGCAGGAGCGCGACACCGTGCTTGTGCGCGGAGGGTATGAGGAGATCGCCGGGTGGCTGGGGATCAAAAAGGCGCGCACAATCTACGACTGGCTGCGGGAGCCAATTACCCAGATTTACATCTCCTATCAACGCGCCGGGCAAGGAAATGGAAAGTGGGAGAACCCGCTGCAATTCCGTGTGCTGCTGAACGATGTCCCCCCCGAGATCGTGCAGGCGGCGGCGCAGGGCGACAGTAACGCAATTTTCAGTTCCGGCAGGCTGGGCGTACTGCAATTTTCTGGTGCCGCGAATTTCAGTGCAGGCAACGATTCAGTGCCGCAATTTTCAGTATTTGGTGCCGCGAATTTCAGTACCCCAGTGCCGCAAATTTCAGTATTTGGTGCCGCGAATTTCAGTACCCCAGTGCCGCAAATTTCAGTATTTGGTGCCGCGATTTTCAGTACATTAAAACTCTTAAACTCCGATTCCAACTCCTTAAAACTCCTCCAAACCCACCAACCCGCGCCGCGAAACGCGAAAACCGCGCAGGCGGCGGCGGCTCCGTCGGTCGGTCGGGAGGGGGAGTCCCAAAATTTGGGATTGGATTCTGGGGATTCTGGGAACTGGGACTTCGAGGGGATTTTGCAGCGGCTGAACGTCAACAAGAGCAGCCGCAGGCGGCTGCGCGAACAAAACGTTTCGGAGCGGGATTTCGTGTCCTGGCTGCTGCAAGCCGCGACCATGCGGAACGTGGATCCGGTGCGGATCGCGGTGGCGTGGAGCCTGAATCCGTACCGGCGCGAGTCCGCCGGGGAAGACTATCGGCTGCTGGCGCAGATGCCGGGCGGGCTGCGGGCGGCTGCCCGCAAGCGGGCGCTGGGACTGCAAAACCGGTACAGCCTGGAGGCGGCGGGAAGCGAGAGCGAGGCAGACCGGCTGTACCGCCGCGCGCTCGGCGGAGACGCGGACACCGCTGCCTGGCTGCTGCGCGTGTTGTTTGGCGAAGAGACCGCCCCAGAAAAACAAACGGCAGGCTTTGCCGCCGTGCTTCAGGAGTGAAACATGACCCTCAAACGAACATCCATCGTCCTTCTGGTCGTCGTCGTGCTGCTCTCGCTGGCGGGCGCGCCGCGCGTCTTTGCCAGCGGCACGTTTTCGTGCAGCAGCGTCTCGCCCGCCAGCGGCGTGAGCTGCGAGGCGGGAGCGGGCTACATCCGCTGGACCCTGACGAATGTGCCGCTGCTGCCCTCGGACGCCTTCGTCGGGGACTTCGCCTTCAGCGCCTCGGCGCCCCAACACGCCCTGGTGCATTTCAACATGACCTACACCAAAAAAGCGGTCAGCAGCAACCCGCGGCGGCGGTTCGTCGGCGTGAACTACCACGCCGGAGACTCCAGCGGCTACGACATCCCGAATTTCACACGCTACCTCGGGCCAACCTACTACGGCTACTGGGAAAGCCCGGACAACAGCGTCAAGACCTTCCAGGACGACATCACCTACTACATCCAGATCCGGCCCGGTACCAGCAAGCGGATCGAGCTGGATACCGAGCAAATCTCCCCTCCGCCGGAGGATACCGTCTCGGGAACGATCGAAATCCAGCTGCTTGAGGAGCAGCCGGGACTGCCGTATCTGAACGGCTCGCCGCTGGGCTGCACGCTTGGGTCGGTGGAATGGCCCAACTTCCGTACCCTGTACACGAACCGCTCCGATGCGGTCGGTCACTATGGGGGCGGAGAGGGGTATCTCGAATCGGTCAGCCTGCCGGACGCGCTCCAGTGCTACTCGGGCAGCAACTACATCCTGTGGACGCTGGATCATTTCTACAACGCGATGGGGATCACATTTGGCGCGGACGGGGCTCTTCTGAACGGGTTGGGCGCCGAATTGATCGTTTCGGGCGAAGTGTGCCGCACACAGACCACCTGGAACAACAACTTCAACGATACCCTGCGCTTCTTCCAGGGGGCGTTTGCGGCGACGGTGAATCACAACCTTGCTGTGGGCGAGTGCGCGCCCCTGCAAGAGAATTGGACATACACCTTTCAAAGTGACGCGTACGGCCAAAACAAACTCAAATTTCAGGACGACGCAGCCGGGGTGTACCTGAGCGGCTGGATCATGCTGCGCTTCCCGTCGCTGCCCGACCCGACAGCTACCCCAACGCGCACGCCGGACGCCACCGCCACCCCGACACAATCTCCCTCGCCGACCGTGACGGCGACCGCCACGACGAGCGGGGGCGGTGGAGGAGGCGGGGGTGGAGGCGGAGGGGGCGGCGGCAATCCGACCAACCCGCCGCCGCCGACGGCGACCTTCACGCGCACCCCCACCGCCACCGCGACCTTCACGCGCACGCCTACCGCCACCGCTACGGCGACCTTCACGCGCACCCCAACAGTGACCGCGACAGGGGCAGGCGGGGGAGGCGGAGGGGGCGGGACGGGGACGCCGTGGGTCATCACCGCGACCATGACCTTCACGCCTGCGGTCTTTTCGCCCACGCCGGACTGGAACCGGACGGCGACCGCCATCGCGTACACCCAGACCGCCATTTCCTGGACAGCGACGCCAAACCCGCAATACAGCCCGACGCCGGACTGGGGCGCGACGATCACCGCGCTGGTCTCCACCGCGCTGCCGAGTGTGAGCGCCACGCCGAACTTCAGCGCCACCCTCCAAGCGGTTGACGCTTCTTCCACTTCGGCGCTGCCTGGCGGGGGCGGCGGGGGAGGCGGTACGGGAAGCGGGAATAGCACGCCAGCGGCGGGCTGGAACCTGGGAGGCATCCAGGGGATGGGCAATTGTTCCGCCTGGGTGCGGGTGATCGTCTTTGTGGACAACAACAAAGACAACCTCCTGGCGTTGAGCGGCGAGGGCGTGCAGGGGGTGACGGTCTATCTGCGCAACGCAGATTTCGAGGTCATCCGCCAGGGTCAGACGGAGAACGGCGTGGCGAAATTCTGTGCGCCGCCCAACCTGGCGGGGCAGACGGTCTATGTGGACATCCCGTACCTGCTGCGCAGCGGATCGGTACAGATACCGAAACCGCAGCAGAGCAGCGGTGGAATCGGGGGAGCGGCGTGGTTTGGCGGGATGCCGCTGCAAACCACGTCGGCGGTAACCGTTGAAAGCATCTTCCGGCTCGACCCGCCGGAACTGCCGCTGTACATCCCATGAAAAAACGGCTGATGCTCGTGATGCCTGTTTTGTGTCTGTGCTGCGGGCTGGCGTCTGCGGCGCTGGCGCCTCAAACGCTGCTGGGGTACCGCGGACAGTACGGGTACGGCAGCGGGAGCGGGGCGGGAGAAGCGCCGGGCGGCGGGAACTGCGACAATGCGGGCGTGGCGTACCCGGACAATCCGTTTCACGGCTGGCCGGTGGACTACCGTGCGGGCGACTGGAGCGTGGTGACGTTCTACTTCTGCGCGCTGTACCCGGACGGCACGCCGCACTGGGGGATTGATTTGGGCGTGCCGAGTGGGGAGGGGACGATCCTGGCGACCTGTGAGCGCTGCGTGGTGCGGCAGGCGGATGGCTGTGAGGGGGATGGGGAATGCTGGAATTACGGCATGGGGCGCTACGTGCAGCTCGAAGCGCAGGCGCGCGTGGCGGAGTATGACCAGTGCGTGGCGGATCACGGCGGCGACCCGCAGGCGGACGCGTGCTGGGCGGACACGGGCTGGCGGGCGACCTACATGCACTTGCAGGAAGTGAGCGTGAGCGCCGGGCAGATTGTGTATCGCGGGCAGGCGCTGGGCAAGACAGATAACACGGGTAACAGCACGGGACCGCACCTGCACTACCAGATCAACAGTCCGGCGGCGGGTGCGGTGGACCCCGCCCCGACGATGGAGTGAACACATGGAAACAACCTTCAACACCACCAATGAAACCACACAAAAAAACTGGCTGGGCGCGTTGCTGCTGCTGGGATTGGGAGCGGGGCTGGTGATCGCGCTGGATCGGCTGCCGTTCGATGCGGTGGACTGGTACGCGTACCAGGAGATTCAGGATTTCTGGCATCCGTACCGGACAGGGATCATATTCAATCCCCCCTGGACATTCTGGCTGCTCTGGCCGCTGCTGAAACTACCGGTGTACCAGGTGGGAGCGCTGCGGCTGCTCATCATGCTGTCCCTGTCGGCGCTGGTTCTGCGGCGTGGCGGCGGGAAAGGGGAAGTGGTGGCGCTTGCAACCTCGATGCCGTTCCTGTACCTCGCTGCGAACGGCAACATAGACTGGCTGGCGGGGCTGGCGTTCCTGGTGGAGGACAAAGGGCTGGCACTGCCGTTGCTGCTGGTCAAGCCGCAGGTGGGGATATTCGCTGTCCTGGCGTGGCTGCGGAAAAGCGGCTGGCGCATCCTGCTGCCAGCAGCGGGGGTGGCGCTGCTATCTCTGGCGGTGTATGGCTGGTGGCCCGCTGAGGCGCTGGCGAACATTCAGGGCATGGGTGGAGTTGGTCTTACCAGAATGCCCTGGAACGCGAGCCTGTTTCCCTGGGGGGCGCCGCTGGGATTGTGGCTGGCGTGGCTGGCGTGGAAGAAGAGCGACGAATTTTACGGGGTGAGCGCCACGCTTTTGCTCTTCCCGTATTACGGGCATTACACCCTGTCGGTGTGGTACGCCCTGGCGCTGACGCGCTTCAACAAGACGCCGTTGGGACGGCTGGGGCTGGCATTGTTCTGGCTGGGGTCGTGGGTCTGGTATTTCTTCGTTTTGTTGGGGGTGCGCGGGTGATCGAGATTCTGATCGTGGTCTGGCTGCTTCAGAGCGGCGCGCGGGTGGAATTTGCGGCGTACCTGCCGGGCTGGGTGGAGGCGCAGGCGGGCGCGTGCGTGACCGACGCGGCGGGGCGCTGCGAGATGCGCGTGCGGGTGCAGGCATGGGAGGACGGATTGGCGCGCGGCGAGCTGCGCTGGGAAGGCGGGGCGCGTGCGGTGATCGCGCCGGGCGGAGTGGTGGAATATGATCTGCGCCAGGCGGCGCCGGGCGAGCTGCGCTACGAGACCCTGCCGCAGGATGTTTCCGCTGCGCCGCATATCAGGAAGCGGGAAGTGAACCCGCTGCTGATCTTGCTGGCTGTGTTGATCCTGGCGGGCAGCGCGGCGGTGTATCGCAGCGAGAAAAGGGCGGCGCAATGAAAAAAAGCGTTGTAGTGTTCGTGCTTGTGCTGGTTGTGCTGTTTGTGGCGGTCAGTCCGGCGCGGGCTGCCGGTCCGAACTACTGCTTCCCGAGTTACGACCCGCAGCGCTGCTGGGGACTCATGCAGGTGCTGGAGAATCTCGGGCAGCGCGGGCTGGCGGGGATGGCGATTGGGCTGATGAAAGGCTTTGCGGAGATCGCCTGGCTGGTGGACCGCGCGGCGGTCTTCATCTTCTCGAAGAGCGTGCCGGACAACGGCTGGCTGCTGACGATCAAAGACCAGATGCTCAATCTGTTTGCGGGGATAATGCCCGACCTGCTGCGGCATGTGGCGTTCGGTGGGCAGGGGCTGATGTACGTGGCGCTGTCGCTGGCGGGGCTGGCGATGATCGTGCCGCTGTGGGGGATGGGGGCGCGCTTCGTGCGCGCCGAGCGAGTGATGGTGTGGGGCGTGCTGCTCTCGTTCCTGTTTGTGGGCGGAGCGTTCGGCTATGATTTCATCGGGGCGGTGGAAGGACTTCGGCAGGGGCTGGTGAACCAGGTGGCGCAGGGCGGAACGGCGATGCCGCTGGACAGCCTGGTCTTGCAGCCGATGCTGGCGGGGGATGGCGACCTGGGCTTTGGGGGCGACCTGCTGGCGCTGCCGATGATCTTCGATAGCACCTATTTTCCCTCCCCGCAGTTGACGGAGGTGACCATTTCGGAGGGCGGCGGATTCGGGTTTGGGAACGCCAACGTCGAACTGCCGGAGGCGATCCAGAGGCGAATCGCGGCGGCGGGACAGGGCGTGTTCTACGCCTTCGTCTCGCTAGTGGGCGCGGCGCTGCTGATCGTGGTGGGGGTGACGTACATCATCCTGGCGTTTGCGGCGCTGCTGCTGATCCTGTTTCTATTCGCGGCGCTGCCGCTGGGATTTTTCGAGTTTGGGAGCGTGCTGCTGGGGGGCATCCTGGAGCGGTATTTGCAGTTGACGGTGCAGTCGCTGGCGCTGGCGATCTTTTTGAGGTGGCTGTCCAGCGGGTTGGGGTTCGTGGTGGCGGTCAACAGCGTGCCGAACGCCCTGACCTGGATCGTGCTGCTGGTGGTGATGATCATCATCGCCGGGACGTTCTTCAACGGGGCGGTGCGGATCATGCTGGGCAGCGGGAGCGTATTCCGCACGGTGGGGCAGCAATTCGGCGGACCGTCCGTGTTGCAGCGGACAGTCTCGACGGCGGCAGGCGGCGTCGCTGCGGCGGCAGGAGTGGTTTCGGCGGGCGCGCTGCTGATGGGCAGACCGGAAGTCGCGCTGGCGGCGGGCGCGCTGGGGTCAGGCGCGCGGCGGCTGGCGCAGCCAGGCGGTGAGAGGGCGTATGACCTGAGCGAAGGGGAAGCGGCGGAGAACAGGCGCGGGAATGTATTCGTCGCCAACGGCGGCGTCGGGCTGGGCGACCTGGCGATGCTGGCGGGAGCGGCGTCCATGATGGGACGCGGGGCGGCAGCGGCTCCCCGCACTGCCCAACCGCAAGAGACAGCCTCGGCGCAGGGAAGCGGGGCGGTCTTTGCGCCGCCGCAAGACATGGGAGCGGCGGTCTCCGCGCCGCCGCAAGACACGGGAGCGGCGGTCTCCGCGCCGCCCATACGTCCCGAACCGCTGGCGGAATGGCAGATCATCGCGGCGCGCAACGGTTGGGACGACGCCCAGCGGCGTCAGGTGGAACAGGCGGCAGCCAGCGCTCCCACAGCACAGGCGGCGGTGGCGCAGATTCAAAAGGCGCCCGGCTTCGAGCGCGCCAGCAGCGAGGAACTGCTGCGGGCGGTGGAAGCGGCGCGCGCGATGAGAGTGAGGAAGTAAATGGATCGAACGATTTTCGAGCGGTATCTGGATTTCCGCTTTCAGAAGGAGGGCGCGCTGACGCCCGGACAGAAACTGGAGGTCATCGCCAGGCTGAAAGAGGAAGCGCGGCAGGGGCGGGTGCCGAGCGGAGAAAAAGCGGTGGTGAGCCTGCCGGTGGAGCATCCGGCGGTGGCGGCGGTGCTGCGCGGCGAGGAGGTCTCGCTGGGAGCGGCAGCCATCCGCCGGGCGGGGACGGACTGGCGGGACGTGACGACCTGGCCGCTGGCGGCGCGGATCGGCGTGCTGGTGGGCATAATGGCATTGTCCCTTTTGATGGCGATGAGGGGGATGGCGAAAGGGCAAGGGAAAGCGGAAGCGACCGCCACGCCCACGCCCACAGCGATGGCGACGGCGACGGTGGAAGCCAGCGCCACGCCGGACTGGTATGCGACCATGACCGCTCTGGCGCCCACGTCTGCGCCGCCGCCCACAGCGACCGCGACCCAGGCGCCGTTCCTGCTGGGGACGGGGGGACCTGCGGAAAACAGCCGCGACCCGGCCTCCATCGAGATTGCCGGGCGGCTGTTCGTGGTCTCGGCGGGGGAGGTGAAAGACGGGCAGTGGATCCCGGACGGACCGCAGTGGCTGAAGGGGACGGAAGTGCGGCGGGTGTTCGCCATTCCGTATGCGAGCCTGGCGGATGCGCAAATCCAGCCGGGCGATCCGATCTACGTGCGCACGCGCGGCGGGCAGGTGATCACCTACCGGGTGCGCGACGTGGTGCGTCTGCTGGCGAACCAGATCGAGAGTTTCGTGTCGCTGCGACCGTCGCTGGTGGTGGCGCTGCCGATGAGCGGAGGAGATGTGCAGTCGTCGGAGCGGGTGATGTTGTTCGGCGAAGCGGAGACGGAGACGGATATTTCGGTGGTCGAGCAGGCGGCTGCGGAGTATGTGCCGAATGCCTTTACACTGGGCGACACCAACCTGCGGACCGACCCGGGGCTGAAAAGCACGGTGCTGATGGGGATGCCGCGAGGCACGCCGCTGATTGTGAGCGCCGCGCCGCCGGTCACGATTGACGGACACGTGTGGGTGTATGTGCTTTCGCCGTATGGGTACGGCTGGGTGGCGAAAGACATGCTGTTCATTCAACAATGAAAGGAGGTGATGGAAGATGACAAACTGGATGCTGACTGTTGGAACCATCCTGGTGCTGATCACGACCGCTATGGAAATACGGATGTGGTGGCTGAATGTCCAGGAGCAGGATGCGAGCAAGATACGGTGGTCGTCACTGGTTACTTTTCTAAACCTGGCGGCGGCGTTTCTGCTGGTTGTCTCGCAACGGCGATGGTGAGAGCATTTGGTAATTCGTTTTATTTGCCACAGATGAAGATGAATAAGAAAGAAGGAGTAATATGAACATCAACTTTCAAGGGCTAGCAACTGCGCTGGCGACGATCAGCTTAGGGCTGGCTGGGGTTATCATGGCTGGCTCGATGATTTTCCCCCAGGCTGCGGCACAGTACAAGCGTCAGATACAGGACGTGATTATCGGTCTGATTCTGGTAATGGTTGCATCGTATATCGTTCAGTCGTTTGGGGGAGGATAGACTATGCGTTACCAAATCCCGCCGGACGTGCTGCATTACGAAGTGCGCCTGATCTTCGGGCTTACCGCCCAGGACATTATGGTTGCCGGGATTGCGATCATCTTCGGCATTCAGAAATTCGGGCCGGTGATCGGGATGGCGCTGGGGGTGATAGCGCTGCTGGGGCTGAAGCGATACGAGCGGCTGGGGCGCCGCAGCCTGCTGGTGTATTTCGGGCTGTACCTGCTGAACCGCCTGCACCCGGGGGAAGCGCTGATGCCGCGCGTCCTGGCGGGAGGCGGGGAAACGCAGATGACCGTGCATGACTGGGAGGGGCGCGAAATCTATCGCGTAGGAGGCGAGGGGTGATCCTGGAATTGTATCCCTTCGACATCACCACCTCGCCGTCTGCCATGCTGGTGGCGACGGCGGGGCTGTGGGAAGCATTGCCGCGGCTGTGCGATGGCCTGGCGGTGGCGCGCCTGCTGCTGGTGGCGGACACGCTCGAAAAAGAGCGCGTCTTCGAGGACTTTCAGCGGGTGGCCACGCCGGAGGAGCTGCTGCCGCCGGGCGTGCTGGCGTACCGCATCGAGTACGAGAACTACCTGCGGCGCATGGTGCAGTCGGTGCGCTACATCCGCGCCTACCTGGTGATCCACGCCTCGCTGGACGCGGACGGATTGGTCGGGCTGCTGGGCGCGTATGGACTGCGCGCCCGCGAGCTGGATCACGAGCTGCCGCGTCCCTTCGACGCGGCGCAGGGGAGATGGGATCACCTGAGGAGCAGCGACGGAACGCTGTATGGCGTGCTGGAAAACGCAGCCGAGCAGGGGCAGGCGGTGCTGCATCCGCGGCTGCTGCACAACCTGTTTGCGCAGGAATTCCCGGTCTATGCGGCGCTGCACATCTACACCTACCCTCAGTCGAGGGTGATGCAGATGTTGAATGAAAAATCCGCGATGGCGCTGTACGGCGCCGGGAAGACGGTGGATTCGATCCGCGAGGCGGAACAGGCGCAGGCGGGGGTGCGGGCGATCAGCGACGCCATCTCGAACGGCGAGGCGCTGCACACCTTCAAACTGTACACGCTGATCCCAGGTGGAGACAAACGCGAACTGGAGAACCGTCTGGAGATCGCGCGCGGCGCGCTGCCGCTCAAAATGGAGCGGGTGTATGCGCCGGAGGCGATTGTGCCGAAGCTGTTCTCGGCGGAGGCGTTGCACGAGACGGACGGCACGCCGCTGACGACCAGCGGGATGGCGCTGCTGGCGGGATCGGCGCTCTCGTACCGCCGCCGCACGGCGACGCGCGGGGTGATGCTGGGCATAGACCGCAACCAGGCGCCGGTCATCCTGGACATCTTCGACGACCGCAACCCCAGTTACAACACTGTGATCCTGGGGCAGACCGGGAGCGGCAAGACTTTTGCCACGCTGCTGACCATGCTGCGCCACCTGCTGATGGGTGTGCGGCTGATCATCCTCGACCCGCAGGGCAACATCCAGCTGGACTTTCTGGGGGAGGAAGTGTACCGGCGCAGCGTGGTGGGGACGAGCGCGGCGGCGGTCAACGTGCTGGACGTGGTGTATGACGAGATCGGCGCGCAGGCAGAAATGGCGATTGCCATGCTGCGGCTGCTGGGCGTGCATGGCGACCGTCCGCTGGAGCGCGCGCTGCTGGATGAGGGACTGATGGCGTTGTATGCGCCGATGTGGGGGACGGACGCCAGGCCGCCGCTGATTGGCGACCTGTACCGCTGGATGGAACAGCGCGTCGGGCAGGCGCAGTCGGTGGCGGTGCGGGATGCTGCTGAGGGGCTGGCGATTGCGCTGCGAGCGTATGTGAGCGGCAGCCGTGCGGAGTTGTTCGGGCGGCACACCAGCATGGACTTCAGCCTGGAGTACGCCGTGAACGTCTTCGACGTGAGCCGCCTGCCGCAGCAGGGGGTGGGCGGGAATCTGCGCTCGGCGCTGCTCTCGATCCTGGTGGCGAACATCAACCAGGGGATTCGGCGGCGGCGCTGGGCGGGCGACCGCGCCCCGATTCTGTTCTTCGTGGACGAGATGGGTATCCTGATGCGCGACGCGGTGGTGGCGAACTACATCTCCTCCGAGTACAAGACCGCCCGCGCGCGGCTGGTGGGGATGATCGTGGCGGACCAGGATTTGCACTCGCTGCTCGGTCCGCGCGACGAAAGCGGGCTGCATCACGGCGTGCCGATCCTGGCGAACGCCGCCAACACGCTGATCTTCAACCAGAAGGATAGCGAGCGGACGATGATCCGTGAGCATTTCCCGGGGCTGCCGGAGGCGGTGGTGGATGCGCTGCCTGCGCTGCCGCGCGGGACGTGCGTGGCGCAGTTTGCGGACGGCGACCTGCTGGTGGTGAACGTCGTCCCGTCGCGGCTGGATCAGGTGGTGCTGTCGTCGCGCTTGCAGGATCGGCAGCTGGCGGCGCACATCGTGGAACAGATACGAAAAGAGGTGATGGCATGACGAAAACCGATGAAGCCTTCCAGGAGGCGTTGCAGGCGCTGCGAGACTGGCTGGTGTTCCTGGACGATCAGGAGAAGGAATACCGCGAACAGTTGGAGCGCGCCCGCCGCAAAGCGGAATCTGCGCCCGCGCCTGCGGCGGTGGAGACGGTGGAAGAAGAAGAGAAAACCCCGCCGACGGAAAACGGCGAAGGGAATATCCCTGCCTGGTTGTGATGGTATGACAAATTACAGACTTTACAACGGCGATTGTCTGCCCTTCATGCAGTCTCTCGGTGACGGGGAGGTGGATTTCACGTTCTACGATCCGCCGTACAACGTGGGCAAAGATTACGGAGTGCATAAAGATAGCATGTCGCCCGAAGATTACAAGCAATGGATGGTTGACATTGCCAGCGAAGCCCGAAGGTTATCCCGTCGTGGTTTTGCTGTTTATGTCGGTTCAAAATTGACCAAGTTGTTTTTTGAAATAATCCCTGACGCTCACCTTATCCCTGTTCATAAGAGAGCAATCGGCGCAATGGATGGTAACTACTTCTTGCAATATCATTCTTTGTTTGTTGTCGGGAAGCCGATAATCAAATGTAAAGATTTATGGGATGATATTCGACTTCCAGGCGAAGGCTATTATTTCAAAGAAGAAAGGTTCGACCATCCAGGGCAAACGGCGCTGGCGTTGGTCAAGCGGGTGCTGCATCACTTTACAGTGGAAGGGGATGTCGTGTTTGACCCATTTCTCGGAGTTGGCACGACTGCGGTGGCTGCTCTTTCGATGGGGCGCAGGGCAGTGGGGTGTGAGACCAATCCGACCTATATAGCCACAGCCGAGCGCCGGATTCGGAGCCTGCTTGTGCAGCCGGAGATGTTTGTGCGCCGCCCGGTACCCCGTCAGCAGATTCTTTTCGAGGGCTGAATGGAGCGCGAGTCCCGCAACATTCTTTTACTTGCGCTGGTGGCGGTTGTAATCCTGATCGCCAGCCGCTACAACCTGCTGACGCCGCGCGGGATGCAGACCGCCCGCGAGTCTGTGCGCGTCTGGTGGGCGGCGCATGGCTGGATGGTTTTGCTGGGGCTGGCGGTCCTGCTGGCGGCGGCGGTGGCGCTCTGGCTGTGGCGGCGGGCGCAGAATGCTGCTGCGCAGCGCGCCCTGCTGGAGCGGGTGGCGTCCGGTCCGACGCTGCAACTCCTGCCGCGCGCAGACTGGAAGCCGGTGGACCCGGAAGAGGTGCAGGTCTGGGTGCGCCTGGCGGACGCCCTGCCGCACGACGAGCATATCTCGTTCGAGGCGGGCGGAGGCGAGAATGGGCTGTCCTTTGCTCTGCACGGCTCGGCGGAGGGGGTGCGCGCCGCGCTGACACAATTCAAGGCGGAGTGGACGGGGCTGTTCCACAAGCCTGGTGGTGAGAGTGTTCCGTCCGGGTGGGCGGTGTGGTGGGTGGAACTGGCGCCCGCCGCGTTCGAGCGGGCGGTGCAGGCAGCCAGCGCAGACCCGCTGCGGGCGATCCTGATCGAGATCAACGGCGTGCAGGGGCAGGGGTGCGGGCTGGTGCAGGTCATCGCCAGGCGGAATTTCGGGGTGCGCAGGGCGCTGGGACAGAAAGCGTTTGCGGCGCGCGACGAGGAAACGCCGAGTAAGGGCGTGCGCGCCCTGCGGACGCAGGAGGCGAAGGAACTGGAAGCGCGGGCGCGGGCGACCTATCTGGACGTGACCGTGCGGGCGGTGGGGCTGGCAGATACCCCAGAGCGGGCGCAGGGGATTGCGCGCGGGCTGGCGCGGGCGATTGCCGCCTCGTTTGACGGCAACAACCCGGTGCAGCCCGTTCGACAGGGCAGCGACCCGCAGATCGTGATGCGCCGCGAGCCGGGACGCATGGCGCCCTGGTCCGCCAACGACCTGGCGTTTCTGGCGCATCTGCCCGGGCGCGACCTGATTCAGCTGGCGCCGCGCCTGGCAACCGCTCCGGCGCGCTACCTGCCCGCCGACCCGGAGATGCGCTTCGATGCGGGCAGACATCACACGGCATTTTTGATGGAGGCAAAATGAAATCTATGTTTACGGTGCTGTTTCTACTGTTGTCTCTTTGTTTGGGGACGCTTATTTCGGTATTACTGCTTCTTTATCCTGAACATTGGCTTTTCCAGTCGGACAACGGCAAGCGAAATGTGTTTCTTGCCATGCTGCTGCTGGCGTCTATTACGGTCTTTTCGGTCTTTATGATGAGATGATGAAAAACAATGTGTATCCCCCGGACTGGGCTGCGATTGCCCTGGAAATCAAGCGGGAGGCTGGCTGGCGCTGCGAACACTGCAACCATTTCCACGACCCCTCCAGCGGCTACTGTCTCACCGTTCACCACCTGGATGGCGATAAAAGCAACTGCGCCTTCGAGAACCTGGTCGCCCTGTGTCAGCGCTGCCATTTGCATATTCAGGGAAAATGGCAGCCGGGGCAGGGATGGCTGTTCGGCGCGCCGGTCTGGGCAGTGCGGCGCGGCTACGCATGGGAGTGGTGATGGTATTTGAATACTTCTACGCCTGGCGCAACAACGAAAAGCGGAAGACTCTATATGGGCGCCCCTGTCGCATTGTGGCGCGCGGCAATGGGGATTGACTGGATGACAATCAGCGAGATTTCGCAGGCTATTCCGCCTGCTTATACGGAGTTCATCGGACGCTCGTACAGCATGATGACGACGGAGGCAGCATGAGCGACAACCGCATTCCCATGATCCTGCTCGGCACGCAGACGGACGAAGCCGGGAACCAGTTGAAAATCGGCGTCCCGCTGGCAGACTTCACCACGCACGGCTTCGTGGTGGGGACGACGGGCAGCGGCAAGTCCACCTTCCTGCGCAACCTGGCGGTGCAGGCGTTCGGGTTGGGCGCGTCCACGGCGGTGATCGAGCCGCACGGCGACCTGTGCCTGGATTTGCTCTCCGCCGTGCCGGACGCCTATCTCAACCGCATCGTGTACCTGGAGATGGACAGCCTTCAGCCGCCCTCGATCCCGCTCATGACCCTGGGGCTGGGCGCGGGACAGGACGCCGCGCTCGACGCCGCGATGAGCGTGATCCGCATGGCGGAGCCTGGGTCGTGGGACACGGCGACGCGGATGCGCGAAGTGCTGCGCAACGTGGCGCGGGTCGTGCTGGACGCGCTGGGCTGGCAGGCCAGCCTGCTGGCGGTGGACCGTTTTCTCACGGAAGGGGAGGGGACGTTTCGTGAATACGTTCTGTCGCGCGTTTCGGAGGAGAACGCCAAAGCGCGCGACTTCTGCCGAAACGAAGTGGCTGCCGCGCTGGAGGGCGACAAGAAAGCGGCCGGGATGAAAGACAGCATTCTGGGCGCGCAGCGCAGGCTGGAGGTCTTCGTGACCGACCGCCGCCTGCGGCGTTCGATGGCGCTGCCGCCGCTGGGACCGTCCATCAGCCTGCGGCAATTGCTTTCGGGCGGGAAACTGGTGCTGCTGCCGGTCAATTCCGCCAGGCTGGGCGGCAAGGCAGCTGGGCTGGTCTCGATGCTGTTCATGCAGATGGCGAAGACTGCCTTTCTGGGGCGCGTGGACAAGGCGCAGCGTCAGCAGGCGATGCTGGTGCTGGACGAATTTGCGGCGATGGCTGGAGCGGAGACCGGCGGGAGCGAGGTGGCCGAGATCACCAACATCCTGCTGGCAGAGGCGCGCAAGTTTGGGGCGGCGGTCATCCTGGCGACGCAGTCCGCCGCGCAGCTCACGCCCGAGGTGGCGAAGCGGGTGCAGATCAACACCAACCTGAAGGTCATCCTGCTGGCAAGCGACCCGGAGGAGGCACGTCAGGCGGCGCAGATTTTGGGCAGCGACCTGGTGAGCGAGACCGACATCCAGGCGCTGCCGAAGTATCACGGGTACGTCAAGGCGATGGTGAACAAAGCGCCGAAGCCGCCCTGCATGATCCAGATGCTCCCGCCGCAGCGGTTGTCTCCGCCGCCCTGGAACTTCGCCAGCGAGACGGAGCCGCCGCGCGAGAGCGATTTGTGGAGGCAGATCAGGACGAAAGCGGAAACCGCCACCGACCCCGACGACCTGACGGGCGCGCGGGAGGTGGTGACGTTCCTGCGCGGGCTGACGAACACCGACTGGGAGCAGGCGATGACTGAAGCCCAGACGTGGAATCAGTACCACGCGGCGCGGCTGCTGGCGGACCCGAACCTTGTCCCGGAGCCAATCGAGCGGGCGAAGAAAATCAGCCGGGCCCTGTATGGTCTTCCCTGGTGGCTGCGCGAGGCGCACTTCTGGCGCGAGCGGGATGCCGGAAAGCCGAAAGATGGACGACCTGCAAAGAGCGCTGAAGATGAAGAATTTAGCAGCAAGCTCACGGAGGAAAAGGAATAAGTTTAGTTATGCCTGCCGTCAGGTTGCCATTAGATTGCCATTGGGTTTACTCTAATTTCTTTTGCTTTGCCATTCAATGTCCAGTATTTTCGGGTGTTTTTTTGTACCTTGCCATTGGACTGCCATAGGATTGCCAATAAGTTGCCATTAGATTGCCAAACAATTAGACACCTTGCAAAAACCGCACTACCTTCCCCCTGGGAAGGTATGGCTCTCAAGGATTACACCGATGAACATGATTGAACTTAAAACCATTTCAGACTCAAAATCTTCTGGACGCCGCCCAAACATTCAAAATGAACAAGATGATCTTGCTCGTTTTGCTCGAACGCTTTCGCCACGCATGAATCGCGTTCTGGACTGGCTGGCAATGGGCGGAGTGATGAGCGCTTTCCAGATTGCTGTTCCTGGTCGAACTTTGCGCTACTACCAGCAACATCGTCTCATAGAGAGACTGACACTGCCATTGTCGGAAATTGAAGGTTTTGCTCAAATTTTCAAGATAGATGGGCGAGAAGTAACCAGACGGACTTTATACTGCCTCGGTCCGGTTGGAGAACAGATCACCCGGCAGCGTTTTTCCTTCGCTCCGCTGACCGGCTACCTGCTGTACACCCCGGTGCGCGTCCTGCACGACCTGATCCTGAACGAAATCGTGCTGCGCCTGGCGGGCGCCGCGCGGGAAGCAGGCTGGCGGACGTTCTGGGCAGGGACGAATGCTGCCGAAATCCGCAGCGGAAGCGAGCAATTGATCGAACCGGATGCCCTGCTCATCCTGGAAAAAGGGGAGGAGCGCAAGGCTTTTGCCATCGAATACCACAACGAAGAGGACAAACGCCAGCGCGCCTTCGACAAAGTGCGCCGTTACGAGCGCGCCCGCGAGCGGCGCGAGGCGTGGATGAGCGCCTGGCAGGTGGAAACCTTTCCCCCAGTGCTGGCGGTCTTCCGCGACCAGGCGGTGGGATTGGGCTATCGGGATGCAGTGAAAGAATTGAACGCCAAAGGCGTGTACTACGCCAAGATTCTGGACGGCGTTGCCGCCGGGAATTTGCGCGAATGGTTGAACGTTGTCACGGGAAGCCGTGAGGCTGTCTTGTGAGAGAAGAAGGAAGGAAATGATGGGATGCCCCCAGGTTGTGAATCTTACCTGCTTATTGCTTTCCGGCGCTCGCGGTCAAGCCGTTCCCGCAGGATCATCTTGATCAGCGATTGGTACGGTACGTCGTTCTTGTTTGCCAGCAGGCGCAGTTCTTCGAGCATGGACTCGGGCAGGCGCAGTGAAATGACCCTCGCCGATGGTTTGAGATTGGGAAAGCGCACGGCTTTGGCGTTCTTCCACTCCAGGTATTCGGTGGAATCTTGTTTCGCCCAGAAAGCGCGTTCCTCGTCTTCGCTGCGGAATTCAGGAATGACCTTCTTCTTCATAGATTTTTCTTTCCTTTCGGTTCATGTCTCTGGCCGAGATGACGCGCAGCAGCGAGCCTCGTATCGTAAAGACCACGAACAGACGCCTGCCTGCATTGGTGATCCCGAGCGCATAATAGCGCGCCTCGCTCGCGGAATGGCGTTCATCCGCCAGCGTCAGCAATGGCTGGTTGAAGAAGACCTCTTCGCATTCGCCCTGGCTTACCCGATGGCGCAGCCAGTTCTTATCGCGGTTACCTTCGTCCCAGTCGAAGCCGTCAATACGATCGAAGTCAAGGGAAGGAGGCGTCACAGGTGTATATTACAGTAATATACAAAAGAAGTCAAGGAAGGGTCACATGCCGACCCTGATCCTGGTTGAATCTCCCACCAAAGCCCGCGCCGTGGCGCAGTATGCGCGAGAGGTGTTCCCGCGCGTTCAGGTGCGCTCCACGGCGGGACATCTGCGCGACCTGCCGGAAGACAGGCTTGGGGTGGACATTGAAAACGGCTTCGCGCCGCAGTACGAGACGCGCAGCCGCCGCGTGGTCTCGACCCTGCGCCCGCTGATCGCCCAGGCGGAGCGAGTCATCCTGGCGACCGACCCGGACCGCGAGGGCGAAGCCATCGCCTGGCACATCACCAAAATCTTCGCCGCCGAACTGAACGGGAAGGAAGTGTTGCGGGCGGTCTTCCACGCTGTGACGCGCGAGGCGGTGCAGCGCGGGCTGCGCCATCCGCGTCCGCTGAACCGCGCCCAGGTAACGGCGGCGGTGGCGCGTCGGGTGATGGACCGTCTGATCGGCTACCACGTCTCGCCGCGTATGTGGGCGGCGCTGGAGGGCAGGGATCACGGTCTGGGGCGCGTTCAGGCGGCGGCGCTGGCGATGCTGGCGCAAAACTCGGAGCGATGGGAGGTGCATCTCGAACTATGAAAACGGCAGTTGTGCCAGAGGAACAAACAGCCCGCGCGCTGGCGGAACAGCAGGCGGGCGAGTGGCAGGTGGTGGAGCGGGAGGAGCGCATCGAAGAGGACGCGCCTCCGCTGCCGTACACCACCGCCGATTTGCTGGAAGATGCCGCGCTGAAACTGGGCTGGAGCGCCGAAAAGACCATGCAGACCGCGCAGGCGTTGTTCGAGGCAGGCTGGATCACCTATCCGCGCACGGATAGTACGCGGGTGGCGGAAGAGGCGGTCCAGGCGGCGAGGCGGGCGGTTGCCGAGCGCTACGGCACAGAGATGTTGGGGAAATCGTTCCCCCAGGCAGAGACCGACGGCGCGCATGAAGCCATCCGTCCCAGCGACCCGCTGCGGGGGCCGGAGACAGTGAGCGGCGCGGTGGAGCAGCTGCTGTATCGTCTGATCTGGAGCCGCTTCCTGGCGGCGCACATGCGCCCGGCGCGCATCCAGGTGGTGACATTGACGCTGGAGAAAGAAGGTTAGCGTGAGACGAGCATGGAACGCGCCGCCTTCAAGACGGTTTCAGGGGATTGGGCAGCCACGCGCAGCAGCACCTGCGCCGCGCCGCGCGGCTGGCGGCGTCCCTGTTCCCAGTTTTGCAGGGTGTTGACACTGATGCCCATCAAGGCGGCAAACTGCCGCTGGGAGAGATGCAGGGTATTCCGAATCTCCCGGACATCCAGCGGTTCGAGTTTGAATTTGCGGGCAGGCTGGCGCTTCCCGCGCAGAATGGCGCCGCCTTCGCGCACGCTGGCGGTCAGTTCATCGAACAATTCATCGGACATGATCTTTTTTTTCATCGGTACTCCTCCTCGACGATCTTTCGGAGAGCCTGGATTTGTTTGGGTGTCAGGTCGGACGCTTCGTTTTTACGGAAAACGAACAGCATCAAAATCGTATTTGCCTGTGTTGCCCAGTAATAGATAATTCTCGTTCCTCCGCGCTTCCCCTTTCCTTGAACCCGCCAGCGGATTTTGCGTAAGCCGCCGCTTCCTGGGATGAGGGTGCCTTGTTCGGGACGCTCTGCCAGTGATTGCTGCAAGAGTTTGTATTCGTCATCATCCATAATTTCGACGATGCGTTTGGTAAAGACGCTGGTTTCGACAATTTCCATACACTTTGGACTCCCGTAAAAGGGAGTATACGCCAATGGCGTACATTGTCAAGAGGTAATCCATGAAACAACAAATCACCGAAAGAACCGTTCTTGACCCCGGATATCGCCGCGCGTACCAGAAGGGGCGGGATGAGACCGCCCAGACGCCGCGCCTGGCGAACTATCGTAAAGGGCAGCGGGTACAGGCAAAGACCCGCGTCGAGAGAAAGGCTGGCTTGAACGAAGCCGATCTCATCCGCCTGATGCAATACAGCGGCGTGGGACGTCCCTCGACCTATGCGGCTACCCTGGAAGCCCTGAAGCAGCATGGCTATATTGAAGAGCGGGACGGGCAGCTGCTTGTCACCGGGCGCGGGCGGGCGGCGCTGGCGTTCGTGCAGCGGGAATACCCCGGTCTGTTCGACGTATCCTTCACGGTGGAGATGGAGCAAATGCTGGATGATCTCGCGGCTGGAAAGCGAACTTATGCGAGCGTCCTGGAGGCGGTATGGGAAAAACTGCGTTGAGCGTGCAGGAAATCCATCTGGATCAAATCCGTTTCGACCGCCGTAACCCGCGCACCGACGGCGAGCAGGAACTGGACGAACTGAGCGCGTCGCTGGCGGGCAGCGGGCTGGTGCAGCCGCCGATCCTGCTCAAAGACGAGAACAGCTACCGTATCCTGGTAGGCGAGCGGCGGGTGCGGGCGGCGAAACGCGCCGGGCTGAAGACCATCCCCTGCCTGGTGCAGGACGGTCCGCTCGACCCGATCCGCGTCCATCGGATGCGGGTGGCGGAGAACCTGCACCGTCAGCCGCTCAACCCGATAGACCATGCCTAGTCGCTGCGGGTGGCGTGGCTGCTGGCGAACGCCCAGGCGCTTGGGCTGGAAGAGCAGGCACTCGGGCTGATGAAAAAAGAGCGGCCGCTGGCAGACCTGTTGCCCGGGCTGGAACGGCTGCTGGAGAAGAACGGCTTCAAACCCACCGCTCCCGCCGTGACCTGGGAGCGGACGCTGGACGAACTGGGCGTGGACATGACCCCGGCGCGGCGCAAGAAGTTGCTGCGAGTGTTGTCCATGTCGAGCCAGGCGCAGGAGACGCTGCGGCAATTGCCGGTCACGGAGGCCGCCACGCGCGCCCTGGCGCGTCTGGACGAGGGCGACCTGATGAAGGTGGCCGAGGCCATCCGCGAGAATCCCGACCTGGCGCGGCGGGCGCGGCGCATGGCGCGCGCCATCTACCAGCAGGGGTACAGTCCCGAGGACGCCATCGCCGAATCGAGCGGAATGCTCGCGCCTGACCCCGAACCTGAAACGGTGGCGCCGCCGAAATTTGAAGGTGACCAGGCGGCGCGGGAGGTAACGCTGACCTTTCTGGATGCAGCCAACACCCTGCTGGCGGCGCTGGACGCGGTGCGGCAGATTGCGCCGCAAGCGCTCGACCTGCCCGACCCCTGGCGGGGCTATTTCCAGAACGCGCTGGACGCAGTGCGCGATGCGGTGGAGGAATAGCAAAAACGGGAATTCCCGTTTTTGAGTCGGGAATTCCCGCACAAGAGGGCAAAAAAACGGTATGGTATTTAGAAATCCTCTTTTGGAGAAAATCAATGAGAAACGATACAGACACAATCTATCTTGCCATCACCAGGCAGAAAAAGCGCCTGGTGATTAGTGGGTCTTTCGAGCTATATGCCGAATTTATGCAAACCGTTTTGCGAAGCGGAGAGATACCAACGCAGTCAACACAATTTCAAATCACAACAGAGGAACCCCAAGAGGAGGAAGAATATGAGTGACACGTACACCAACCCCTTCGGAGAAACCATCCGAGCAAAGGTCAAAGGCGGAGAAATCGTTTTCTATTGCGACGATCCGATCATAGACAAAGAAGATTTGCCCTGGCGTGTTGTGCCAACAATTTCCGGCTACATGGTCCAAACAGCCAGGGGCGGCCTGGCAATCGTGGACCAGGACGAACTGGCGTGGATGGTGGGTAAATACCTGGAACATCGAAATAAATAAACGTTAGCACGCGCATCCAAAAAGCCCTGCCCGCCGGGGCTTTTTGGTTTCCCCTGGTGGAAACCATTCCCCCAGTTTTGCGGGATGGTAAAACGGAATCAAAAAAAGCGAGGAGGCATTCATGTCCTGTGACGGCAACCGACACAAATACTTCGAGCAGCTCGGGCAGCGCGCCGACGTGCAGCAGGCGCTGGGGCTGGACGCGGCGGGCTGCGCCCAAGCATTGGAGCGGCTGTACCAGACCGCCCAATCGGTGGGGACGCTGAAGAGCGCCACAGAACCCAACGAACTGGAACTGAACATCGAGACCGAGATGACGCGCAGCCTGTTCGCGCGAATGCGCGCGCTGGGCATCAAACCGCCCACCCACAGCGCGGACGGACTGCCGCGCAAGGGCGCGCGCTGGGGATACGGACAGATCGAGCGGCTGCTGCAAGCCATCGAAGGCGGCAAACCGCTGCCCGCGGCGGCGGCTTCCATTGCCGGGAAAACCCGCCAGGGCGCATACCGCCAACCGCCAGCGGCAGACCCTAAGGGCTACCTCAACCGCATGGCGTCCAACTCCTCCAGCGGCGCGTTGAGCGCGCTGGGCTTCGACGAAGGCGGCTATTATCGCTGCGCCAACTGTGGACGCTTCGCCTCGCAGACGAACGGGCATGTCTGCCCGATGACCGCTTCTTCGGGTGACCTCTCCCGAATGCTCCAGCGGCGGCTGGGACTGCCCGCCAGCGCCTTCCAGGGCTACCATACCGACCCGCTGGCGAACCTGTTGGAAGAAGCGCGCGCCAGCGGCGAAGTGGACATGATCCACAACCTCACCGGGCGCGTCGAGCGCGTCACCCTGGACGGGATACCCCAGGCGATGATGAGCGGCTTCGTGCCAAAGGATTGGGAGGGGAAAGCGGTGCCGGTCATCTCAAATGACCTGAACGTGGTAAGCGTCCTGAATGCCAAAGGTCTGGATCGAGCCGCCGAATACATCGGCGCGGTGCAGACCCTGGCAGGATACTACGGCTTGAACCTGGCTCCCAATGCCCCGGTGATGAACGCCTACCACGCCATCCAGGGCGGCTCGCCGCTCAACCAGATCAGCACACAGGAAAACGTCACACTGGAAGGTGGACAGGTGTACGACCTGGGGCATTTCATCGGGACGGAATTTCGCAAGAACGACGCGCGCGGCACGTTCGTCGAAATCGGCGGCAAACGCTATGCCGTGTACGCCCGCAGCCAGGACCCCAGAGACAAATCCAGCGCCAGAGGGCGCTTCGCCACCGGCACCAAAGACATCGTAATTGGGCGCACCCTGCCCGCCGCGATTGGCATTCTGGCGGAAGGCAGCGTCTCGGAAGCGGATGGCAAAATCGAAGTCTATGACAAAAACGGCAGACTGCTCTCGGTGTACGATCCCTCCACCAACACCGCGGGCGATACGCTGGGGAACCCCAACGCCTCCGCCGAACAAATGGCGGCGGTCCTGGCGGAACGCTGCCTCCACCCATCCAACGCCTTCGACTACGCCCTGATCCAGGACCTGGCGGCGTACAAGAACGGCAGCGGCAGCCCGATTGCCGCGGCAGACAGCGGCTACCTGGCGCTGCGCTCCAGGCTGGAGAGCGGCCACGTCCTGCAACTGGGCGCGCGCCTGGGCGTGGGACGCTGCCCGCAGTGCGGGCAATTCGTCGGACAGGGCGCGCACCTCTGCCCGAAGGAACATAAAGTGGAAACACCTGCGCCCGCATCCGAACCCGAACCTGCCGCCGCGCTGGACATTCCTGCGCCCGCCGAACCCGAACCGCCCGCGCCGCAGCAAATCGCGCCGCAGACGCCCGCCGTACAGGTCACCGTGACCCTGCCAGACCGCTTTGCGGAAGACCTGGGCGCAGTGGTGGCAGACATCCTGAACACCCCGCCCGCCGGGGGCAGCCCGGCGGCCAGCCGCGATACCCAGATGGAAGCCGTACTGACGCAGCTGGCGGCGCTGCTCGCAGCGCAGAACGAAACCCTGCAAAAACTGGCGGCGCAAAAAACGCTGGATGAAGAAAAACTGGGCGCAGCCATCGCCAAGAACCTGCCAGCGAGTGCAGCGGGCGGCAATGGGAAAGGCGGCAAAGGCGTGGACATGGAGCAGTTGAGCGCGGCGGTCGCCAGCGCGGTGGCGAAGAGTATCCCCGCGCCGGTGGTGGTCAGCGGCGAAGGCGGGAGCGTGGCGGCGCGTCCCTCCAAATGTCCGCGCTGCGGGCAGTGGATGAGCGCCGATCACCAGTGTCCGCCGCGCGTCGAGCGCAAGGGCGTACAGAAGCCGGAGGGCGCGCAAAACGAAGTGGAGAAAATCCTGAGCGGGATCACCATGAGCGCCCCCGACCTGTACCTGGACAACGTTCCGCCCGAATGGGGCGGGCAGCGGGCTGTACCGCTGCCAGAAAACATCCCGGACTGGAAACCGGACGAGCAATACGAGATGGGGCAGCAGGAACGCACCATCTACAACATGATCGCCTTGCAGCTGCGCAAAAAGAGCAAAAAACCCACCAACCGCGCCTTCGGGCTGTACGGACCGGCAGGCACGGGCAAAAACACCATCGCGCGCATGTTAGCCGCCTCGCTGCAATGCGACGACGGCAAACAGGGGCTGCCGTATTACGAAATCAACATCACGCCGGATATGGACATCGCCCAGGCCATCGGCGAAGTGACCCTGACCACCGACGAGAACGGCAGCACCGTCTCGCGCGTGCAGCTGGGACCGCTGGGGAAGATGGCGGCCAGCGGCGGCGTGGCAGCCATCAACGAAATCGTGCGCTCGCCCAAACTGGCGACCGCGCTGCAATCCATCATTGAAGACGGCGAGATCAGCATCCCGACACCCGAAGGCGGCACGTACAAAATCCCCGTCCACCCGAGCGCGATCTTCATCGCCACCTGGAACCCGGGCTACGAAGGCGACGCTGACCGCCCGGCGCAGGCATTCCTGTCGCGCATCACCGCCCTGCCGCTGAACTACCCGGACAAAGACGAGCAGATTCGGCGCGTGAAGGCGCACTTCGAGAAAGAGGGGCTGGAGATGCCAAAGGACGAAATTCTGGACGCGGCGGTGAACTTCTGGAACGAGCTGCGCCTGTTGACCGGCTCGACCGGGCAGACGCCGCAGGTGGGCGCATTCAGCCCGACCCGCACCACGCCCGGACCGCGCGAACTGGCGCGCTTCGTCGAGTATGGGACCCAGATGGGCTGGGAGCAGGCGCTGCTGACGCTGGACATCATCTGCGACCAGGACGCCGAATACAAAGAGACTCAGCGGAACATCCTGCGCGACCGCTTCGAGGCGCACTTCGGCGGCGTGATCTGAAAGGGAGCGGCGTATGTCCTGCGAAGGCAACCGGCTGAAATTCTTCGAGCATGTCCAGGCGGCGCTGGGGTTGAACGCCCAGGAGCTGGAAAAAATCTACCAGGCAGGCAAGGCGGCCTGCACTGCGCCGGGCGACAAAGAGACCGAAAAAACGCGGCTGCTGTTTCGGGATATGCAGGAAGTGGGCATCGCGCCGCCCACGCATAGCGCCGACGGGCTGCCCAAACCCGCCTCTCGCGGAGGCTACGCGGCGGTCTTCGACTACCTCCGCAGCACGGCGCGCGCCCGGACGCTGAATGACATGGCGAAGGAATTGGGTCACAAGGAAGGAGATTTTTACTGGCTCTTCAGTAATTCTGGGTTGCCGGTCAATCCCCGCACACTGCTGGATGGCAACAATACCAATGTCGCCGGGTATTACGCTCACCGCTTCCGCCAGCGCACACTCCAGGGTTCGCAGTCCGTCTGGTTCGACACACATGCCGATCCGCGCCTGTGGTTCGACGCCGAAATTTCCAAAAAAGAAGAATCGCATTTCAGCGCCTTCGCACAAAAAGATGCGCAGGGATTCCTGACCGACGGCTATCACGAAAGCGGCTTCGACCGCGACGGGTACGATCCGGACGGATTGAGCATCTACGGGCTGAGGCGCAACGAACCGGCAAACTTCTTTGATCTTGCCAGAAGACGAGTGGGCATCCTGGTCCTGCGCAGAAACAGAAGATACGCCACACGTTACGAGGTGGACATCGAGGGATTTGCGGAGGATGGCTTCCGCCCGATGGGACGGGACGAAAACGACGACCAGGATCGTTTTGGTTTCAACCGCCTGGGGTTTCGGCGGGGACGCTCATGGACGGGATACGATGAAAACGGACTGGACGCCAACGGGCAGCCTGCGCCGCAGCGCACAGGGTATGATGCCTGGGGATATGAGCGCAAGACCGGTCTGACCGCTCCCGATGCCCGGGGGCGGCGCTTCAACCTGATCGGCTGGCAGTACGACCCGAAAACCGACGAATGCTTCAACCCGCAGGACCCGTCCCAGCGCATGAAGCACCGCGGGAGCTGGGGATACAGCACGAAAAAACAGAAAGTGTTTCTCAAAAAGAGCTACGTTCCGAGCGCGCAGGAAATGGAGAAGCGGCTGCGCGATCCGTCCATCCGCTGGAATGAATATCTGACCGGCGGCGGATCGCTGCTGCGCTATGGAGCGCTGGCAGGACCTCCGATCCAGGAGAACGATCCAGCCCGCGAGTGGCGCATCATTCTGCACACTCCCGTGATGCGCTGGCTGCGATCCGAAGAGCGCGCCAGGGCGTTTCCCGACGCATCGTTTCTGGGAGCGCGGCTGCGCTGCCCAAAATGCGGGCAATTTACCGGCGCCAGACCGCACCTTTGCCCGGCGCATGGGCGCGAAATCCTGGCGCTGGACAACGGGCTGATCCTGGCGCTCGAAAAAGACGCCTACCGCCACACGCCCAGCGGTGAAGCGGTAAGTAACTCAAACGACGCGCTGGAAGAATTTACCAACACGTTGCGCGGCAGCTACTGCAACCAGATATACGAAGACTGTGGGATCATTTCCTCCGTGAATCAGAAAATTGCCCCTGAATTTTCTAGAATCACCAATCCAATCGTGGTAGCCGAAAAATACTACGAGGCGCTGGCGGGCGGCAGGACAGCCATTGTGCTGGAAGCGCCCTCAAAAGCGTTCGACCCGGAATATGAAGGCGGCGTGTACGGCGGCTTCCACTGGAAGAGCGGATTGAGCCGCGACGGGTACGACCCGTTCGGCTTTCACTACCTGAGCGGCAGGACGAAACAAGGGATGAGTTTTGCTGACCTGCGCGCTGCCGAGCGCATCAAGGCAACCCTGGATAGCAGCAGAAAGGTACTGGAGCAGAAGGGGAAATCGCTCACTGCCGCGCTGGAGGCAACGTACAGCCGCATCGCCACCGCCATCGCCGGAGCCGCGCGGCGGGTGACGATTGCCGAACAGGGCGGACCGCGGCCTGGCATGTTCTGGACGGACATGCGCGGGCGTATCCAGGCGGAGCGCTACCCGTTGAAAAACACGCCGCAAAATTCCGAGTTGAACAATCTGCTGGCGATGAAGGCAGGGATATATCACGAGCTGGGACACGAGGAAGACACGCCAGCGGGCGTCTTTCGGCGTATTCTGGATATAGCCAACGGAAAAGAGAGAGTGGAGGGGATACCGAAGAACGCCGCCGGGCTGGTGGCGGAAATCTACAACATCGTGGAAGACGGGCGGATGGAGCGCGCCCAGGCAAAGCGGCGGCGCGGCGTAGCGGCGACCCTGGCGGCGGATGCGCAGATCAACCCGCGTTGGGACGAAAAGGTCGGGGAAGATGTGCCGGTGTCCCATCAGGTGATGGGCTTGATGTTGTACCGCGCGCTGCCGTTCTTTCGGGTGCGACAGGAAGTGCTGGATGCCGCGCCGCAGCGGGTGCGGAAGTTGTACGCGGAGGTCGAGCCGCTGGTGGACCGCGCCATGCGCAGCCCGCAGGACGCGTTCCAGTCTGCGATTGAAATCACGCGGACGCTGATCGAGAGCGACGAAGACCTGAAACGCTTTGCGGAGGAGATGACCAAAGACAGGAGCCAGGGCGGAAAGTGGACGCCCGGCAGCGGCATCATCATCTCTGCGCTGCCAACTATTAGCGGCGATGTGCAGCCGGATGCCAGCCTGATCGTTCCCACTCGCGGGCGTAGGCAGAAGCAGGAAGAGCAGAAAGGCGGCAGAGCGCCTGGACAAAAGCAGGAAGAAGAACAGAAGGACGCCGGAACCGCAGGCGAAATCACGCACGTCTCGCCGGAACTGGACGAGGACTTTTTCAGGGCGGTAAGCGGCTCGGTGTCCCTGACTGATTGCCTGGCAGACATCGAGCGCGATCTGCGCGTGGGGGTCAACGCTATCCTGCACTCGCCGGTGGGCAGGCTGCTGCAAAAGCCGCTGAACACGGTGGAAGATATTGTGCTGGACATGGACGGAAGAGAGGAGGTTGTGCGCATCCTCGACATTGACAAATCGGAGATGAGGCGGCACGCCGGGCAGGTGCAAAAAGTGAGGGAGAGCGCCAGGCTGGAAGGTCGAAAGGTGGCGCGGCGGCTGGAGACGCTAAAGGAAGAAATCCGCAGGAAGGCGCGGCTGCAAACCTCCGGAGCGCTGGATCGCAAACGCTTCAAGCGGGCGCTGGCGGGCGCCGAGACGATCTACAACCAGAACCGCCTGAGCGACATCACCTCGCTGGCAGTGAGCATCCAGCTGGATATGTCCGGCTCAATGTTTGAACCGATAACCGAGGGGGCGCTGGCGGGAACAACGCTGGCGCTGGAGGAGGCGTTGCAGCGGCTGGAGGCTGAATACATGGTGAGCGGGTTCGGCAGCCGATGCGTGCTGATCAAGACGTTTGGCGACAGGAACATCTCGGACGAACAGGCAGCCGGTATGATGAGCAGGGACCTGGGCGGGACGCAAGCGGCAGCCGGGATGCGCATGTCGCTGCTGGGGCTGAAGGAGGCGAAATCTGCGAACAAGCTGCACGTGATGATGACAGACGGCGAACTAAGCGACAGGAATGAAGCGATCAAAGAGGCGCAGGAAATGCGAAAGAACGGGATTCTGCCGTTCGGAATTTTCTTCGGGAAAGACGCGCCCGATTCGATGAATGAAATCTTCGGAGAGGGCGGCTGGGTCAAGATCGAGCGCCTGAGCGACCTGTCCGAGGTGGTGGCGCGGCGCATCGAACAAATCTACCGCAAGGTTCTGGCGACGCGCTGATTTTGGTACAATTGTTCTATGGAGGCAAAAAAATGGAGACAATCGGTTTTGGAAATTTGAAAAAGACTTCCCCGAACGGCATCGTGTTTGAGAACGGCAAACGCACGCTGTTTTTCCGGGGGCAGGCGGTGGCGCAAGGCAAACTGAAAGGCAAATTCGAGCCACGCGATTACTTCTACAACCTGCGTTTCCTGGACGATTTTCCAGGCATCACCCACTGGGCGTTCGGCGACGCCTGGACGCAGCGCCTGAAGGTGGGGCGCCCGAAGATGGACAACGAAGACGAGCTGTCGGGGTTGGTGTACTTCGGCGACGAGGACAGCAAGGCGGTGTACGTTATCAGCCGCGCCTATGATGTGTATCCCGTGCGGGCGATTGACCCTGGCGAGTCGTTCAGCACGCCGCCCTGGGTGCAGGCGCCGCTGCCGCCGCTGTTTGACGTTGGGCTTAACATCCCGCTGCGGCTGATTGTGGCTCGCGCTGTGCTTGCCGCCCTGGACGACAACTGGCCGTATGACCAGTGGCAGGTCGTGACCAGCGTGCTGGAGCGCGGGCAGGTCCCCGAGGTGCTGGCGAGCGACGTGGCTCTGACCTATGGCTTCCGCTTGCGCGGCGTGCCGATGGACCTGCGTCAGGCGCTGTGCGAGTTTCAGGGCTTGCGGAGTTGAGGTATAATCCCGATTGACAAACCGTCAGGGTGCCCCCCTCACCCTGGCGGTTTGTCATGCTTTAAAAGGAAGGGGGATGTATCTTTCGATCTTCTTTTCTTCCTGCATACTATAAACAATCCACCCATTCCGTAGGCTGCCATGTCTACACTTGCCGAACGAATTGACGCCTTGCGCCGCAAACTCGCCGCCTCTCGTACCTTGCACGAACTGGGGGAAGACCACCAGGCGGAAATCCAGGCCGTTGAAGCCGAATTGCAGACGTTCACCGTCCAGACCGAGGGCGTCCGTCGGGCACAGGAATGCCTTGAAGCGGCCTGTCAGGAGGTTACAAAGCGGCAGAGGCGTCTTGCCGTACTCGAAGCGCTGTACTGTCAACGGCAGCGCTGTGAACGTCCCACCAGTCAGTTGAGCCAGGTTCAGGTGGGAGCGCATGTTTCGGTCCTGGTGATCGAAGGTGCGCAAGGTAAGATGTTAAGGTTCAGTGCGCGCAGTGCCTTTTCGGGCCGGGTGTTAGCCTTGCGACCAGGCACAAGTCCCTGAACTGAAGCCAAAATCTTGTGATTCAATGTCTTTTTTCACCGAATCGCTTCTGGTTGCACAAAAGTTGGGTTAACTCCGAGATTTCATGGGAGAGTTTGAAGACTTCTCCTCCTTGTTCGCAAAAAGGAAGTGTTCACGAAACGATCCGTTGTGACCGGGGTCCAAAATTAAAGTGGGAATTCCACTCCCAACCCCTCATCCTGATGGTGATGACAGCCCCATTGGTTTTGACTGATGGTATCGTGATGCTGAACAATCAGCGGACGACATTCCAGGATGGCCTGACGAACTGCATCGGGTAAGCGGCCCGCGTGGTATAACGTCACCAGATGCCTGGCGGCTGCTTTGGCCACCTCACGGTCTGAATGCTGCAACGCCTCAATGAGAAATGGCACAGCCTCTGGCGTACCTATACTTGAAAGGTCCCTATTTGCCAGCCAGTACCAGACTGTCTCTTCAGCCGTGTTGGGTTTCCAGTCAAGTTTTTCCAGCGCTTCGGTGGCGGCTTGGCGCACACTCTCATCTTCGTCCTTGAGCGCAGCGATGAGCGATTCCACGGCGCGGGAATCGCCAATTCGCCCCAGTGCCTCTGCAGCAGAAGCACGCTCATGTTTCCCTTCGCTCAGCATGGTGGTCAGCAAATAGACGACGAATGGATGGGTGGCTTCGTTCATCGCTTTTCGGAGAAGAAGATGCACAGGTGCGCTGTTTTCATCCCAAGATCTCAGAAGCGTTGCAATCTGGCGAGCATCTTCCGATTTCATCTTGTCGAGTTCTTCCAGGGTGAGTCGGTGCACAAATCTGCCTCGCAAGGCAGCGATCAACGCTTCCACGGCGCGGGAGCCGCCAATTTTCGCCAACGCTTTTATCGCTGCCAAACGTACAGTGCCGTCCTTATCCTGGAGTGCCGTTTCGAGTGCCTCCACGGCGCGGGAATCGCCGATTTGTCCCACGGCTTCAACGGCTGCCCGGCGCACCTTTGGGTCCTGATCCACGAGTAAATCAAGGAGCGGCTCTACGGCGCGGGCATCGCCGATTTGTCCCAAGACATGGGCAGCAGCCCGGCGCGTTTCGTTGTCCTGTTCCTGAAGGACGAGTAACAGCGGCGCTATGGCAATCCCACCGAGCGCGGCGCATCTATCCCATTCGCCTTTTGCGATCCAATACAGAGCGCCGTTTTCATCCAGCCCAGGCTGCCAGCCGATTTGCTCCAGGATTTGGGCGGCGTAACGACGCTTTTGTGGATTCTTCAGTGCGCTGAGGAGTTGCGCAATGGCAGTTGCCCCGATTTCTCCCAGCGCCTGGATGGCGGCCTGGTATCGCGCCGCGTTTTCGTCCTCAGGCGGCGTTTGGGGGGATGCCTCGCCTGGCGTGCCTGCCTGAAGCAATCGCTGAAAAAAATCTTCGATTTCCCTGGCTTCCTTTTCGGCAGCCAGGGAGAGCGCAATCTCGATCAGCGCTTCAAGCGCAGCCTGGCGCACTTGCTCATCTTTTGCATGTCCCAGTACTTCGATTAGCGCTTGCACATCTTGTTGACTTTTCATTTCTTCCACTCTTTTCGCTCGAACGCCTCCTGCCAGCACTGCTCCAGCGCCTGCCGCGCCGCCGCGGACTTGGCAGGCCAGTCCCGCCCGGCATTGTCAATCAACACAAAGTGCGGATGCCCGCCCCAGACGCGCCGCAGGAGACCGTCCAGATGCACCGCCTCCTCGGGCGTTTCGGGACGATGCGCTGCGGGATAGCGCCGATAGGCGTGCAGCGCGCCCTCCGCTGCGGTGACCAGATGGATGATGGCATCGTAGCGGGCGTAGTGTTCCTGGCGGGTGGTGGCAGTATAGACAAAGAACTCCTCTTCTGCCCAGCCGCGCGCCAGCCAGTAGGCCAGCGGATCCAGACTGCCGCGATGACACAGTACCAGGCGCGGCGGACCATCGCCCAGGGCGCGGCGCAGGGCGTCCTCCAGCGCCATTTGCAGGGCAACCATCAGCCGCTGAAAGCGCGGCTCGGCGGGCGAGACACCCAGCCCCCGCGTGAGCGAAATGGCCTCCGGCAGGGCGACGACCCGACTGCGCCAGACAGGGTCGCGGAGCAGTTCCTCGACCAACGTGGTTTTGCCGCCGCCTGGCCCGCCCGTGAGAACGATGAAGCGCAGGCTCATAACAAGAACTCTATCCCACGAACTCTGATATCTGTGTGGTTATCGCAATCTGCTTTATCGGTATGCTCATCAGTGTGCATCGCTGCTATTTTGTCACGAAGTGCAAGTATCTTTGTCTTTGTTTTGTCTTCCAATCCTCCTCGACGGTAAATAGAAATCAGTGCCTCGGCAGCAGTCCTTCGAACAAACCATTCCTTATCTTGGAGCGCATCAATGAGCGGCTCCACGGCGCGGGGGTCGCCAATCTTCCCCAGCGCTTCGGCGGCGGATGCGCGCACATCTTTATCCTTGAGCGCGGCGATGAGCGGCTCCACGGCGCGGGGGTCTTTGATTTCTCCCAGCGCATAGGCGGCGGCTGCGCGCGACTCATTCTTGAGCGCGGCGATGAGCGGCTCCACGGCGCGGGGGTCTTTGATTTTTCCCAGCGCATAGGCGGCGGCTGCGCGCACACGCCATTCCGCATCCTTGAGTGCGGCGATGAGCGGCTCCACGGCGCGGGGGTCACCAATCTTCCCCAGCGCTTCGGCGGCGGCCTGGCGCACATCGCTATCCTCGTCCTTGAGCGCGGCGATGAGCGGCTCCATGGCGCGGGCATCGCCGATCGCGCCCAGCGCTTTGGCGGCGGCCTGGCGCATATCGCTTCTTTCATCACCGAGTGCAGCGATGAGCGGCTCCACGGCGC
>Ga0272446_1000309_pt1 | contig 78553 bp, 67 predicted proteins | sample YNPCB0061_FD_194587 | JGI IMG/M metagenome (GOLD analysis project Ga0272446, IMG submission 194587) | Hot spring microbial mat communities from Yellowstone National Park, WY, United States - YNP-CB-006-1 | ecosystem: Environmental > Aquatic > Thermal springs > Hot (42-90C) > Sediment | place... | reverse complement strand
CCGGGCACAAGCCCAGTTGCACCAGCAGTGACTCCCATGATCAAGGCGGAGGTGCGACCAACGGGAACCGCGGCGACCGTCAACGGCCAGGTGATTCCGGAAGTTGCGGTTTACCGGGCCCTTCGGCAGTTTCCTCCCGCCACACAGGAACTGGCTCGCAAGGAGATTCTGGCTCATCTGATCGAGAATGCACTCATCGACCAGTACCTCAACGCCATCAAAATCACGGTTGAACCCCAAGAAGTGGAATCGCTGCTAAACGAGCTGAAGGCGGAATTAGTCACGGCGAAAAAAGACTATGCCAAGGAACTCGAAGCCATGATGCTAACCGAGGCCGAATTCCGGGCCGAGGTCACCGCTCAGATGAAGTGGGAGAAATTTATCAAGCAACAAGGAACGGATCAGGCGCTCAAGCAATTGTTTGATAGCAGCCCGGATGTGTTCGATGGTACGCTGGTTCGGGCGCGGCACATCCTGATGACGCCGGGCAACGATGAAGCCAAACAGAAGGAGGCCGCCCAGAAACTCCGCGGCATCAAGCAAGTTGTGGAGCTGGAAGCAGCCAAGGCCGTAGCAGCTTTGCCTCCAACGGCCGATGCGCTCGCCAAGGAACAAACACGAGCTGCCAAGACAGAGGAATTATTCGCGGCCTATGCCAAGGAATATTCCGTCTGCCCATCCAAGAAGGATGGCGGCGATCTGAACTATTTCCCCCGGGCCGGTGCCATGGTGGAACCGTTTGCCAAGGCTGCTTTCGAAACCAAGCCTGGCCAGATGACCGATGTGGTGGCAACCGAGTTTGGGTATCACCTCATCCTCGTCACGGCTCGCAAGCAGGGCACACCAAAGAAATTTGAGGAAGTGAAGGAAGATGTGCGTATGCTCTATGCCATGCGGCTCCGAGAGGCCGTGGTGGCCCAGATGAAACCGAAGGCGCAAATCACCATTACCACGCCGCCGGGTACACCCACTGCCCCCGGTACGCCAACAGTGCCCAAAAATTAGGTGACCTTCCAAGAGGGATAAGCATAAAATAGTTGGTAAGGGCGAAGCTTTTGGCGGCTTCGCCCAATTGGGCGTGTGCCCTGTAAACTTATATGATCCACCTTCTTGAGCAGCGGCTAACCAATCTTATCGTGTGATCTGATACTCCCCGTCCCGCAGCGTGCGCGTGGACTGGGAATCGATTCGCAACCGGTCCCCCTCATGTATACGATCGCGCTGTTGATTGCATCGAATACCTTTATGACGATCGCTTGGTATGGCCACCTGAAGTACAAGGAAAAGCCATTGTATCTGGCCATCGCGGTCAGTTGGCTGATTGCGTTGCCGGAATACGCGCTTCAGGTCCCGGCCAACCGCATCGGCCACCGCACGTTCACGGCCACTCAGTTGAAGGTGATGCAAGAAGCCATTTCACTCAGCGTCTTCATTGTGTTTGCTTGGCTCTATTTCGGCGAAGCCCCCACTTGGCGAACAGCAGCAGCCTTTGTGTTGATCACGATCGCCGTGGCCCTGGTTAAGGCCGATGGTTCTCCCCCGCCGGCTTCCAAACAACCCATTGTTACGGCGAGCCATTCAGCACCAACCTAGTAAGTTCGCCTCAGGAGCGGTACGGACGGTGATGCCGCAAGGCTTCGAGAACCCGACGCATGTCAGGTGGAAGTGGAGCCTCAACCTCGATCCACTGGTCCGTTCGCGGGTGCCGAAACCGGAGCCGATAGGCATGTAACGCCTGCCGAACCAGTAGCACCTCGTCTTGTTCGCGGGGCAAGTTGGCTACCAGATCAGCGAGCCTAACTTGATCCCGGCCTCCATACAGCTTGTCGGCCAAAACCGGACTACCAACATGGAGTAAATGAACGCGGATTTGATGGGTGCGCCCCGTGCGTGGTTGCACCTTCACCAGCGTGAATCCCCGGAACCGCTCGAGCACCTCGTAATAGCTCAGCGCGGGCTTGGCATCGGGGTCCGTGGAAACAATCATGCGCACGCGATCATGGGGGTGCATCTTGATGGCCCCCTCAATGTAGTCCGAATCACGTTCCAGTTCGCCGGCCACGATCGCCACGTATTCCTTGAACACCTTGCGGGTCTCAAATTGCATAGCGAGTTCACGATGAGTCGTGTCGTCCTTAGCGACCAGGATCACCCCGCTGGTATCCTTGTCGAGCCGATGCACAATCCCCGCTCGGAGCTGGCCATTCTCAGTGCTCAGTTGCTCACGGAAGTGCCATTGCAAAGCATTAACTAATGTCCCGGTCCAGTTGCCCTTGGCGGGATGGACAACCATGTCGTGGGGTTTATTGATCACAGCGAGCCACTGGTCCTGATACAGAATGTCCAGCGGAATGTCTTCCGGCACTGGAATGTCGTGCGTCGGCTCGGGCATCTCGATATGCAAGCGGTCATGTTTGCGGACCTTATACCCGGCCTTACTACGTTTGTTGTTGACAGTGATGGTACCGGCTTCGATGGCAGCTTGAATCGCTGAGCGGCTGAACTCGGCAACATGCATATGGACATACTGATCCAGCCGCATCCCTTCGGCCTTCACCATGACGATCAAGTCGATGGGTTCACGGAACCGGACACTGGGAGTCAGCGTGGTGGGATCCGGTGGGCTATCGTCGTCGAGTTCGTCGGACATGAGTCGTATCACGGCGAAGGAAAACTGCTGGCCCTGCCTTCGCCTCGCGGCGTATGTGCCATCAGCTTACTTGCTTCCGGGAATAATGGGCAATGTGCCCCCCGGTGAAGCACTTTTACTACCGGGCACGAGTGAGTCCAGCGACCCCGGTCCCTTGGGCAATGTGGCTCCCGGCAGTTCAAAGACGCTCCGCATCAGGCCAATGAATTCGTCCCGATCCTTACCCCGTAACCGATCTGCTAGCTTTTTGGAGTCGGTCGCCCAAGGGGTCTCCGGGGCGGCGGCCTCAGCCAGTTGGTCGAGATAGTCAATAGTCTTGTCGATGCTCCCTTTGAATTCCGTCAACTGACCCGGTTGGGTGGGGACAGCAACCAGGGCAGCCTCAGCCTTGGCCAGCCCCAGAAGGCATTCCGCCTTCAGCACGGGATCGTCCTTGAACTCCTCCAGCAACGTAGCAAACGCCGTTCGGGCTTTTTCGATATTCTCAACCGCCTTCTTTTGCTGTTCAATCCCAAGGGTGCTAAGCTGATCAATCCCGCCTTCCGCCAGTTGGTACCGCGCTAGTTGCAAGCGGGCGAGTTTATCTTGAATCGTCCCGGGGTTGGAGGCCGAAAGTTCTTCGAGTGCTGCCGGGGTGTTGGCCTCATCCAGCGCCACCCAGCGAGCGGAGTTCGCCTTGCGTCGTTCATGGGAGATGTACCACCACAAGCCGCTCGCCGTCACCACCAAGAGGAGAATGGCCATCCACTTATAGCCGATCAGCTTACCTTGCTTGAAGTTATCCCACGCTCGATTCAACCGGGCGGCCAGGGCGTTCTGCTCAAGATCCTTCTGTTCGGTGCTCATACTGAGCGCTCCGGGGCGGAAGAGGCTTGACCGGCAAAGGTATTACAACCGGCGCATGTTAATGATGATAGAAGTCCCTCCTTAACTGGTCAACGGGACCGATTGGACCGTGTTCCCGGTCGCCGCGCGGCAGAGCAATGTACAATGCTGAAAACGCACTCCATAGGGGAACGGGCATGATCGGGCGGCTGTTCAGCAAGATTAAATCGGGACTGGCCAAGACAAAGAACCTGTTCGGCGGGGTGTTTGACCTGCTCCGCGGCAAAGGTCAAGTCGACCAAGCCTTTCTAGATGAGCTGGAAAAGCGATTATACCTGGCCGATGTTGGCACCCAGGCCACCACGACGATTGTGGATCGCGTCCGCCAGGCATTCCGGGACAAGGAAATCACTGGCGAGGTGGAGTTGTTCGTCAAACAGCAACTCCGGGATCTCCTCACGACCGAGAGGCCGGGGATCAACTGGGCAGCGACCGGGCCAACAGTCATCATGATTGCAGGTGTAAACGGCTCTGGGAAAACCACTTCGATCGCCAAACTCGCCAAGCGGCTTCAAACGGAGGGCAAAAAGGTTCTGGTGGCAGCCTGTGATACCTTCCGGGCCGCGGCCGTGGAGCAACTCACTGTGTGGGCAGGCCGTATCGGCTGTGAGATCGTCAAGCAGGGCCAAGGAGCCGACCCGTCGGCCGTGGCCCACGATGCCTGCGAGAAAGCTAAAGCCCGCGCGTTCGATGTGCTGATCGTCGATACGGCCGGGCGGCTCCATACCCAGACCCACTTGATGAAGGAACTGGAGAAAATCCACCGGGTTGTCGCCAAGCAAATCCCCGGCGCGCCACATGAGGTCCTTTTGGTGCTGGATGCCACGACTGGACAAAACGCCGTTACCCAGGCGGAGCAGTTTAGCAGATCTGTCAAATGCAGTGGTATTATTTTGTCCAAGCTCGATGGTACGGCCAAGGGTGGGGCGATTTTTGCCATTAAGCAAAAATTAGGGCTACCCGTGAAGTTCGTTGGTTTGGGCGAACAACTTGACGATCTGGAACCGTTCGACCCCGATATGTTTGTCAACGAGTTGTTCGAAAAGGGCTAGCGGCGGTCACGGGGGGCGCTCCAGTCGGGGAATTCCGTTGCACGTGCTTCCAATTCGGCTTGCCGCCATTGCACGCGTCGGATGGCGAGAGCCTGACCAGTCGTTTCGTCGGCTTCCACGATGGCCCCATTCAGCCGGACATCACCCGCCGACACGTCGAAGGAGTGAGGCACAGCGGTACGGGCGGCTGCCAGAACCCGGTCCGCCCGCCGGCCCAGAATGCCGTCGTGGGGGCCACACATACCGACATCACAATGGAATGCGGTTCCACCGGTCAGGACTTGCTCATCGGCGGTGGCGACATGCGTGTGGGTACCGAGCACCGCCGTGACCCGACCGTTCAGGTGATGCGCCATGAGATACTTGTCGGCCGTAGCCTCGGCATGCACATCGACCACGATGACTTTGATTTCGGGGGGTAATGCTGCCAGGACCCGATCGGCGGCGGCAAAGGGACAATCCACGGCTTTCATGTACGTTCGACCCAGCACGACCAAGACGGCAACCCGAACGCCATTGCATGCCGTGACCAGGACATGATCCTTGCCAGGGGCGGTCGGCGGTAAATTCGCCGGCTTGACGACTGGCTCGGTGGGATCGGCGAGCACCGCGGCGATGTCGAGTTTCTTGTACACATGATCGCCGAGGGTTACAACATCCACTCCAGCGGCGCGGAGGTGGCGATATTGCCCCGGGGTAAGACCGGCTCCTCCTGCTGTGTTCTCCGCATTGGCAATGACCAGATCCAGGCGCTCGACCCTGCGTAAGAGCGGTATGGCCTGGCGCACCAGATTTAGCCCTGGTGCACCCACGATATCACCCAGGAACAGCAGTCGCATGCTCATTCTGGTCGGTTGCAACGAACGATCCAATTACTTGGCCGTTTCCACGCAGCGAGTTTCGCGGATGACGGTGACCTTGATTTCGCCAGGATAATCCAGTTGCTGTTCGATTGCTCGGGCGATGTCGCGGCATATGCGAATCGCATCAGCATCGGTCGTTTTGTTGGCATTGGCGATCACCCGCAGTTCGCGGCCGGCCTGGATTGCATAGGCTTGTTCGACTTCCGGGAACCCACAAGCAACAGCCTCGAGTTCTTCCAGCCGCTTTACATACTTTTCCAGTGTCTCGCGGCGGGCACCGGGCCGGCTGGCGCTGATGGCATCGGCTGCGGCCACCAGCACCGTGTAGATGTTGTCGATGGTGACATCATCGTGGTGGCCGGCGATGGCGTGCAGCACTTCCTTGCTGGTCTCACCATAGCGGCGAGCCAACTCCGCCCCCACTTTGGGATGACCACCCTCCATTTCGTGGTCAGCCGCTTTCCCCACATCATGCAGCAGTCCACAGCGTCGGGCTAATTGGGCGTTTAGCCCCAGTTCAGCCGCCATCAACCCACACAGATGCGCAACCTCCACCGAGTGAGCGAGCACGTTCTGGCTGTAACTGGTCCGGAACCGCAGCCGTCCCAGCAGATAGATTAGCTTCTCATGCGGCATGGGCACGTTGGCATCCAGCACGGCCTGCTTACCCAGCTCCACGATATGCTTCTCCATTTCCGTTTGAGTCTCGGCCACGACCTCCTCAATTCGAGTGGGGTGGATACGGCCATCCTGGATGAGCTTGGTTAACGCCAGGCGGGCCGTTTCCCGTCGGACATTGTCAAACGCGGAGACAACAACGACACCCGGTGTATCATCCACGATCACATCCACGCCCGTGGCCTTCTCGAAGGTACGGATATTCCGGCCCTCCCGGCCGATGATTCGCCCTTTCATGTCATCGGAGGGGATATCGACCGTGCTGACCGTTGCGCTGGCCGTGTACTCGGCTGCCCACCGCTGAATCGCTGTGGCCAGAATCTCCCGGGCCTTAGTCTCGGCTTGTTGTTTGACCAGCTCCTCATGACGACGAATTTTCGTGGCGATTTCTTCGGACAACTCGCGCTCCAAGCGGTCGAGCAGCATTTTCTCCGCAACATCCCGGGAGAGACCGGTGATTTCGTGGAGTTTTTTCGTTTCCTGAGCGATGAGTTCTTCGAGTCGGTGGGTTTTCTTTTCCAGTAGCTCCTTGCGGTCGGCCAGCTTTTCTTTGAGGTGTTCGATTTGCTTTTCCTTACGAATAAGCTCTTTATGTTTTTGCTCAACAAGGGTTTCGCGCTTTTCGACACGGCGTTCCAGTTCGCGGAGTTCCGCCCGGGCGCTTTCGAGTTCCCGGGTCAATTCCTCTCGGCGGCGGATGGCCTCGTCACGGGCTTTCAACTCCGCATCCCGAAGAATCTGGTCGGCATCACGACGTGATTGTTCCAGTAGTTCGTGGCTACGGTGTTCGGCTAAGCGCAACTCTTCGAGATATAAAGGATTGTCAACCTTCGAGGCCTGTCGGCGGACGAGGAGGTAGGTTCCCCCGATGCCCAGAAGGGCGGCGGCTGCGGCGATCCCGCCTGCCAGTAGCGGGTCCATGAGACAAAAACTCCTTCCGTGCGGATTGAGTCGCACAGGATCGGTTGCCTATCACGTGGTGCGCCCAGCATGGGAACGGGACCGGCAACGCGGTGGTTTGCCCCGAGGCGGTCGATGATCATCCACAGGCATAGGGCGAGGATTGCCCCAATTAGCCCGGGCACAAGTTCCCCTGCAGTCATGAGCTATGTCAAACCCCCGCTGAGACAGCGGAAGCCAACGTGACAGGTGATGTTGTGGATGCAATTAAAAAACCCGCCATCATAGCGGTCGGCCTCGGGACGCCCGGGCCAGTTATCCCGCCGAACGAGTTTGTCACTCATCATCCGTGTCGGGCGGGGCTTGGCGGTATTATGCCGAGAGAAGGGTTCGTCTGCAACGGATTCGTCAACAACTGACGTACGCGCCGGCCCTCCGACAGGCAATTTTTCGGTAGAGAGCGTGTGGAGAGACGAATGAACACAACCCTGGCCCGCCTTAGCCGCCTTGCTAGCGATCTGTCCCGAGAACCCAATAGTCGCTTGCTCGACGCCGTTCTGGCAGGCAACCCGTCAGCATTCCGCGAACTCGTCGAACGACACGGCCGGCTCGTCTTCGCCATCTGCAACCGGATCCTACGCCACCACCAGGATGCGGAGGATGCGTTCCAGGCAACGTTTCTGGTGCTCGCCCGCCGGGCCGCTGATGTGTGGCCGCGCGATGCGGTCGGCTCGTGGCTCTATGGCGTCGCCCACCGGGTCGCGCTTAAGGCCCGAGCGCGACAGGCCCGGCACCGCGGCCGGGAAGAACCAATCGCCGATGTGATCCAACCCGCTCAGCCGCCTTGCGAACCCGACACGGCTGAGGTGATTGATCGGGTTCTTAGCAAACTGCCCGAGGTATACCGGGCCGCCGTGGTGGCCTGTGATCTCCAAGGTCTGTCTCGCAAGGAGGCTGCTAGGCAACTGGGCTGGACGGAAGGCACACTCTCAGGGCGACTGGCCCGGGCGCGGAAACTGCTAGCCGAACGGCTTAGCAAGCTGGGACTGTCGCTACCGGCCGGTGGCCTGGCCACCGTGCTGGGAACAGAAACGCCGGTGCGGGCCGGCCTGACGAACACGGTAATGGAATTGGTCACCGGGGCCGCAGCGGTCGGGGTTCCCGCTCCGTTGGCGGCCCTCACTTACGGAGTGGTGCCAAGCATGTTAATTGCCAAGATGAAGTTCACCGTAGCGGTGGTGCTGGCTGCGGGTGTTCTGGGGTTGAGCGTGTGGGCCGCACCGGGACCTAGCAACGGTTCGGGCCAAGGGCCTGCCGACGGCAAGGCCCCAACCAGTGCGAAAACACCCGAGCACCAGCCGGGGCTGGACCTGCGTGTGGCTCTAAGCCGCCTGGAGTTTGCCCGCAAGCACCTCGCCGACACGCTCAAAGATCAGCAGAACCGAGACCATCGCGGAGACTGGCCACCCGACACACCAGACCTGCTCGACCGGGAGCTTGGTCGCTTCCAGGCCGATTTGGATACGCTGCAACAACTGCTCAAGGAATCCCGGACGGCACTGAACACGGCCCGAGCGGTGGGGCCGGCCGGAAAGGTGAGCAGCGACCTTGTGGAAATGCAAGGCCAGTGGCGGCTACGGACGGTCTGGGACGGGAAGAAATACTACGCAGTCCCGTCGAAAACCGCTGCCGTGTTCCAGATCACGGGCAACACACTCAGCGGGCCATTCCGCGATCCGCAATCGGAGAAGTTCACCATCGAACTCCGCCCAGACAAGTCCGTGCCCGAAATCGACTTTGTACGGGATGGCAAACGCTGGCAGGGCATCTATCGATTCACGCCGACAATCGAGCCGCACCTTCAGAACCTCTGGCTTGCGACGGCCCTGTCCGGCGAGCGGCCCACTTCGTTCGAACCCGACGGGCTGCGAATCGAGATTATTGAGCTGACACGAGTGACCGATGAAAAGCCGCAACCCGGGGAAGTCATCGAAGGGGTCAACATCAAGCCCGCCGAGCAGCGCCGACAGCTCGCGCTTCAGGAACTGCAACTGCTGCTGGTCTCGAACGAGCACCAGCGGCCGGCTACCACCGTAGAGGAATACGGGAACCAGCTGGAACGCGACCGAGTGCGGGTCGCCGCCATCCAGGGATTGCTTGAGGAGGCACGGAAGGACTTCGAGATGGAGAAGCAACGCGCAGCGAATGCCGCGGCCCAACAACCCGGCGCTCCTCTCAAGCCGTGCGACACGTTCACGCTGCACATCCGCCTACCAGATGCGCCGGAAAAGGTGATCACCCTCTCGGCCGAATCCATGACCGTGCTTGATGCCGTCAATCAGGGCCGCGACATCCCGCTGATCCGTGGGCCGGAATCGCTATCGGTGTGGGTGCTCCGGAATAAGGTCGTGATGCCCGTCGATCTCGACGGCATCGTTAACAAGGGCCAGAGGAAGACAAACTACATCCTCAAGCCTGGCGACCGGCTCTTCGTGCAGGTCAAGGTGGGGGAGTGACGGTGGAGCCGAGCAGCCGTTCCAGTGCGGTCAGCCCGAGTTCCACCACTTGCTTGGGGTTGGCCTGCCACAGCACGGGGTTCATCAACTCCAGCGATACCGCCCCTGTGTAACCGATCGCCTGGAGCCGGCGCACGACCGGCTCCAGGCGGAAGTCGCCTTCGCCGGGCATGACCCGGTCGGCGTCGGTCATCAGTTCGCGCGGCAGGCCGGCCACGTCGCACACCTGGACGTGGAACAGGTTCGCCGCCGTTAGCCGCTCCAGGTCTTCAGGCTTGCTTGGTCCCTTGTAGTAATGGAACACGTCCAGGCACACGCCGACGTTCGGTTCGCCGCACTGCTCGATGAGCGTCAAGGCGGTATCCAGGCACGAGCAGAACGGATCGGTGCCGCGGAACTCGAGAGCCAGCCGGACGTTGAACGCGGCCGCCCAGCGCGCTGCCTGGGTCAGGGAGACGACGGCCCGCTGCAGCGCCTGCATGTCGAACTGTGGCATGAAGTCAGGCACAATCACCAGGGTTGAGATGCCGAAGGCTTGGCAGAGTTCAAGCCGGCGTTTGAAGTGGTCGAAGTGGGCCTTGCGCGGTTCGCCCTGCGAGAGGAGCAACCCGCCCTGATACGCGGCGGCGACGAAGGTGATGCCACGGTCCGCAACGAGCTTGCCGGTATCGGCCACCGAGACGGCTTCGAGGTGCTGCTCCAGTTTGGTGAACCAAACTTCGATAGCCCGACAGCCGGTAGCGGGGTAATTGTCCAGGTCGTCAGCGAAGGTGGCAGCCAGTGTAGTAGCCTGCGCGATGCACGGTGTCATCGGCACTCAGTCATTGGGTGTTACGGGCTTCTTCTTGGACGGGAACGGTTCCTTACGTGTAGGCTTGGTATCTGGAACCGGTTCTGGAGCCGGTTCAAAGGCACCCATCGCCCAAGCGATGAGTAATGCAATCGCCGTCAGGTGCAAAATGCCACCCAGGAGCAACAACATCCGACTTCGCCCCCGTTCTTGTTGGCTAACGGTTCGCGGCCGGGGGCGCTGTTCCATCCCCGTCATGGCAAAGGTTGCGGAGCCAGACCCCCACTCGTCGAGCGATTCGGCAACAGGTAAAGCACTCGCTACAATAGATGAGGAAGACGAACTCGGTTGGGCCTCAGGAATCGCCTCCGCCGGGGTCGGGTTGGAACGGCAAAAGGCCAATAATCCCTGCTCCACGTCAGCCATTGTGACTGGTCGCTTCTCCGGTAGCTTGTGCATCATCCCGGTAATAAGTTGGGTAAACTCCGGCGGGAGATCCGGCCGCAGAACCGCCAACGGGTTGGGATCCATGAACCGAATGCAGTTAAGAATCTCAGTGGTATCGGTACCGACAAACGGGGGTCGTCCAGCCAGCAGGAAATACAGCGTCGCCCCGAGGCCGTAGATGTCGGTCCGAGAATCCGCTTCCGCTCCGGCGAGTCGCTCCGGAGCCAAATAAGCCAGGGTTGCCGGTTGCTGGTTTTCTACCACAGTCTGTCTGCGGAGAGGGAGCAATCCAAGTTCAGCCAGCCGAACAACCGCGTGCGGGGCGGGGCGTCGCCGCTGTGTGCCATCCTCACCCGGCTTGGTCACGATGGGGCCGACCCAGAGATGGGCTGGCCGGACATCACCGTGAATGCCACCCCGCTCATGAGCCAGACGCAGCGCAGAAGCAACAGCGCAAGCGTATTCCGCAGCCAAGAAGCCGGGCATCGCTCCGCCGATTTCATGAGTCAACTCATCCAGTTGCACCGAATCCGTCGGATGCTCAATCACCAGATACAGTTCATCTCGGTAGACACCGGCATCGAGCAAGTGGACCAGATTCGGATGTGGCAGCATGCCAATCGACCGCGCTCGTTCAATGAAGGCAGCGGGGGTATCATCGGGCAAGAGCCAATTCAAGGGGATGCGACGCAAAATCAAAGGGGTTCGGAGCGAGGGATGCAAGGCCTGGTAGGCAACCCCACCCGGACACGGGCCAATCCGATTAATGACCGGATAGCCGGCGAAAGTCAGATCAGCGGTACGGCCTTCGCGAAGAGCATCAGCTTGAAATTGGGTGAGAACCCCTCGGGACAACAGGTAGGAGCACAAGGATGCCAGATCCGATTGGGGCAAGTCGGGCTGGCGATAAAGTTGCTCCACCTGCTCGGGAAACAACACCCGGCTAGCCTTGGCGTGATCTAAAAAACCGGCCACAGAATCGGAAGGCATGGAACACAAGCCTGCAGAGCAGATACTTAACTTAACTTAATTCTAGCAGATCACACGCGAGTCGGGGAGGTCGTCGGGCGGGGATACGCGGCGGGGGATTGCCACCGGTTAACCCATTCGTCCCAACCGACGCGGCGGGCAAGGTCGGCGAAACCGGTCCCAAGCGGCACCAATGATTCCACCCGCTCACGACCATCAATTCGTTCGACGGCGGCCATATCCAGTACTCCCCGGAGCGAGGCCACGAATGCGGCTTGCTGGGGTGAGGTCAACCGGTCGGCCCAGCCCATCTGATCGATCGTGGCTTCGATCTGGCCGGCGATGTTCTCAAACGACAGCACAAAGGCATCCCGGCTCAGCTCTTCGGCACCAAGCTCTAAGGTCAGCCTTTGGCAACCAAAGCGTACACTCTGCACGTGAACCCTGACACCCCCCCAATCCGAGGACCGCTGAAGAACGGCAATCCATTCGCGATCGATGAATCGGTGGACGGCTTCGGCAGTATGCTCCAAATCGTAGCGCAGCCGACCCGATTGAGCTGCGGAACTGTGACGCAGTTTCTTGAAGAGCTTGGGGATCGTGCCCGAATGGAACCCCGGCCGCAGCAATCCTCGCATCGACTCGCCATGTGAACCAATGATTACCGGCCGCAACCGGTCGGATCGATTCGCAGCATAAAGCAACCAGTTCGCTCGGAGCTCCCAGGCAATGAAGCCAAAAACACCGGGTATCCCATTGATGATCATCCCGGCCGTCCACGGCGAAATCCCGGTTGCCCGGGCCAAATCCGGCACCATTGGCCAGATCACCTTATGGGAAACCGTCACGACAGGGAAATGCTTTACGGGGTTAATCTGAGGTTCGACTAACACATAGAACACGAACCGAAAGAGATAGGCGATGGGGAACCAAATTACCCCCAGTAGTGCCTTAAGGGCCAAGGAGCCTTGCGAATCGCCGCCACGGAAGCGAAACCATTCATCGACGGCATACAATTGCCGCTCGATCCAATTACCCAGCCGCTTGAACCAGATAATGAAGGTTTCGATCAAACCCGGGATCAGGTTCACTCGAACGACACGCCACCAATCGGAGATGGCTTCGGTCACGCGGTCCTGTACGATCCAACCCCATGGCGTGTTATAAGCCAGGGTCAAACCTGCCCAGATTGCCCAGCCCCATTTCAACAAGAACCAGGCGCGCACCCCAACCAGAACCATCCCGCCAAAGAGTAGCGCTGTGATCAACAGCGGGCTCCAAAAATGGCGATAGAGAAATCGCACTGCGTAACTCTGGCGGACCACACGGATGATGTTGGATCGCCAAATCGCCAGCGGCAATTCCCAGAACAAGGCACGAATCGCACGGCCGAAGTGTCTAAGAACCAGAAGCACCGCACGGCGAAACGGTAAGACGTGCATTACTAGCAACAGAAAAATGCCAAAACCGAAAATCATCGCCGGGTCGGTGAGGAACGTGGGTTCTTCATGGGAGTGCACGGTTGGCTGCGGCGGGATCGGGATGACCGCTTGAGCAAGCGCCGGAGCAGGGGCCTGGCGAAACCAGTCCCCAACAAAGAGGTTACCCTCATCGATCGGTTGCAGAGCCGGTTCGCGCGGTTCCCACCAGATCCTACCTTCGTCGTCCACGACCACCTCCTCGGGGGTAATCAATCGCTCGGGTGGGGTCGGTACACCAGCTAGATCGAGTGGCTGGATCGATGGCTCGGAGTTGAGACTACTGCTTGGCACCGATTGCGGATTGATCAACCCTTCGACTTTATGCCAGACATGCTCCGCAAACATCAGTGTGAGGAACGCCCCCAGGAAGGGGATCGCCAGGAAGAGCGTCACCCACCGCCCAACCGGCGTACCAAAGAACACGGCACTCAGTCGCTGCAACCAGCGGAGATAAAACTCACCCTTGCGATAGACGCCCTCCAGAGCATTCGCCAACTGAATATCGGCGCGTAACAGTGTGTCACCCTGGAAGAAATCCCGGGTTCGGTCCAGGTCACGCATCTTCAACTGGTTACGGGCGATCGCATCGCGTAAATCGCCGAAACGCAGGTAACCGCGATCACACACGCGATCCAGCAACTCGGCGACGAGTTTGTCACGTGCTACCCATTCCACTTGACTAGCAGGGACCAGTCGGGCTTCCGCCAAAGCCTGTGTCAACAGTGGAGTGAAATCCTGACGAATCGAGTGTTCCAGCTGATGGATCTGATGATGGAACAGGCGATCTAATCGTAACTGGTCCGAGCGACTTAACTCAGCTCGGAGCATCTGAGCTTGGGCGCGTTTCAGCCCCATCAGGATGAGCACCGGTCGAGCGTGAGGCAAGGCACGTTTAATCGGGCGACGACCCCACGTGCGGATGGCCTCCGGGAGATCAACGGCGTACACCTCCCGGCTCAGATCAGCGGGGAGTTTTTGGAGTTCGTACAGGCAACGAGCGGCTCGCGGCCAGATGCCCGCCGCAGCGGGTAGCAGCAGCGGGGTGAGCGCTTGCCGCCACTCCTGACGGGTATCGTCGTCCCAGTTAAACATCGGCGCGAGAGAATCCACAAGCTTGCCGAGTGCCTTGCGGGCCTCACTGGTTGCGACCTCACGATCGGACTCGTTTAAGGTCAGAGCGGCCTGAGTCCGAACGATCGCAGCTCGGACATTGTTCCCCTTGCTCTCGGCTTCCGCGGCTCGCCGGAGCAGCCCCCGCGGATCCTCCGGGGGGATCGGGGGAAGGATCGTAGGGTGCTCAGGGGTTTCCCACAGTTCGTGCGGCTCGGGTTCGCGCGGCGGTTCGGCAGCGCCCGCCGGTCGGGTCACTGCGACGAATTCCCCCGCATCAATGTTTTCACCCAGCACTCCGACGACCGTCGCCACGGGTGGTAAGCTCGGGAAATAGTCCTCTATGGCTTGGGGGGCAAACTGGACTAAATCCCAATACACTGCCGCAAAGGCCCGATACCGCCCAAGATCGTCCGCCTCGCGCGACACCAGGTGTTCCATCTCCAGTACATAGCGAATCTCGCGGACAGCAGGAGCACCCAATTTCAGGAGTTGATCGCGACAATTTTGGGCGGTCAGCGCTCCGGCTTGCACCGTTCGATCAATGGCACGCATTACCGCCGCCTGGAAGAGCACACGCCAGTAAATCAGCAGTTGCTGCTCGATCGGGAGGTGATCGATCATCCGATCGTCGGGTTCGGTAATCAGCAACAGGTACGGCTCAGTCCCACCGAGCATATGAGAAGGGAGCAACTCAGCCGATACGATGGTTTCGCGGGAAACCCAGCATGGCAAGTTGGTGTTGGAAGGCTGCGGGTTGTCGCGATCGGTCAGATAATGAATCACCTCGCGGTAATACCGCTCGGGAACCAGACGAACGGCCGGTTCCACGGCCTGCAAAATCGATTCCAAGTTCGAATCGCGGGTCACCACCAGGTCCTCAGCAATGGGAGCAGTCAGATTCGATCTTCGGAGATCGCTGCAAATCAGTCTAGTGGAGTCACTGGGCGTAGCAGCTCGTGGTGCCAACAGGAAAAGGGTTTCCTCTGAAGCAAACAATTACATACAGTGGTGGTAGATCCAGAGAGATTAGCCGAGCTAGGAGCCATTCCATGCGTCAGTTTTGGTTCCCAACTGCTGTGACGTTCCTGCTCACGCTCACCGGCGTGCTATCGCTGGGTGCCCTGGCCGATGAGCCGGTGCGGATCAATCCCTTGCCGGCTCAGCCCATCGTCAAAGGGGGCAAACGGGCCGGAATGACGCCCACTCAACCGAAGCTCTCCGACGAAGAAGCGCTCAAGAAAGCCCAGCTGGACCCGGACAATGGCCCCAAGCTAATCGACTATCTTAAACAACGGACCCTCTCCGACGCTGAGCGAGGCAAGATCGCTGCGGTCATCGAGCGGTTCGGTGCGGATGATTTCGAAGTGCGGGTGAAGGCAACTCAGGAAATCGAGCGGTTCGGCCCCGCGGCAGTGGGCCCTTTGAAGGCGGCGGAACGCAACCCGGACCCGGAAATAGCCTATCGAGCCAGCCTGGCCTTGAAAAAACTGGAAACCGTGCCCCACTCGGCAGTTGCGGCGGCAGCAGTGCGTGCGGTGGTGAAGCTCAAGCCCGAAGGCGCAGCGGCCGCCCTCATTGGGTTTCTGCCTCTGGCGGACGACGAGAGCGTCGCTGAGGCCATCCGCACTGCCTTAATCGCCTTGGCGGTGAACAACGGCCGAGCCGAACCGGCTTTGGTGGCAGCTTTGTCTGACCCAACCCCTCTGCGCCGTGCGGCCGCTTATGTTGCCCTGACGGAGGGCGGACCAGAAACCGAACGTATTCGCATCAAAGATGCCTATCCCCAGCTCAAAAAAGCTGTCCTCAACGAATCGGATCCGGAAGCCAAGTTCACCGGCTTGTGGTCACTGACCCTGACAACTCGGGAAAAGGAATATGTACCCGAATTGATCAATCTGATTCCGAAGGTTGGGCGGGGGCGTATTTGGCAAATCGAAGATCTGTTATTACAACTCGCCGGCCAACACCCCAAGGATGGCCGATTCTTGAAATCTCCTGAATCCTTGGCCCGGTCGCGGGATGCGTGGTTAGGCTGGTGGAAGGAAAAAGGCGAGAAACTTGACCTGCTCACGTTCAACTTCAAGCCTCGCATTCTCGGCTATACCGACGTGATCGAGATGGACTATCGCGGCTACGGCCAAGGGCGAATCGTCTCATATGGACCGGATATGAAGGAGAAGTGGCGAATTACAAACGTGATGAATCCGACGGACATGAAATTGACGCCGGAGGGGCACATTTATGTCGTGGAATCCAACAACAACATCGTGAGCCTGAGAATGACCAACGGCACGGTTATCCGGTCGCACAATGTTTACCAGCAACCGCTGAACCTGAGTCTGCTTCCGGATGGCGGCTTCGTCGTTGTTTGCCGGAACAACATTTTCGAATTCGATAAAGATTTCAAACAACGCTGGGTTTATCAGCGTCCCAATTACGACATCATGGCCGGCTGTCGCCTACCCAACGGCGAGACCTTGTTCCTGACCAATCTCTTCCAGGGCATCAATGCCTTCCGGCTCGATGACAAGGGCAAAGAAATTGCCGATGCCACCAAACGACATACCTTCGGCCGCATTCAGAATCTTCACTCCCTCGATGTGATCGGTGAAGATAAAGTCCTGGTGTGTGAGTTTGACAAGGTCGCCGAATACGACCTGAATACCGGAAAGCAAATCTGGAAATACACTTGCAACGCCCCCAGTTCCTGTCAGCGGTTACCCAACGGTAATACGCTCATTACCTTGCTCAATCAGAATCAGGTGATCGAGGTGGACCCTTCGGGCGAGGTGGTTTGGGACTACCAGGCGAAGGATGGCCTGCGAGTCGCTCGAGCTTACCGGCGCTGATTGGAGATCAAGGGCGGTTCAGGTGTGGCAACTGATGCACGCTGCTCGCTAACGCGGCACTGCCCAATCGCGCTTAAAGCGATAGACCACGACCCGTAGCCGTGGGTAATCCCGCCCCACAATCGGATCGATCCCGCCATAAAAATTCGGGATCGTTTGCCCCGACAGCCAGTCATCCCAAATGACCTCGCCCAACGGGTCTGCGAGGTGAGCATCAGGAGGATCCAGCCCCCAAGCTACGTGAGGCCGATACAACGCGTGGGCATCCGGAAATCGGGGAAGCACCAGTAAGTCGCCAGGTCGTAACACCGATTCCCCGGGTACAAGCGGTTGCAGCCCGGCTCGTTCGCAGTAGTATTGAAATCCCCAATGGCCGACATACCACACGGTCGCTCCGGCCGAGGAATCCGAAGCCAGTGCCGCGGCTCGTTGGGCACAAACTTTTTCGGGAAACGCATCCCACAGATCCAATAGCGTAACCAGGGCACCAGTCGCGATGCTAAAACCCACCACCCAAATGGGCAACCGCCGGGGCGGCCGTAGCCGTTCGACTCGACTTAATAGCCTGGCCGCGAGCAAAGCACTGACCATTGTCACTCCAATGACCCGACGAGCCGCACCAAATGGAGTCAACACAAAATAGCCCAGCAGTTCGATGCCCAGCCAACCGGCCAGGAACCAAGCGTCGGGATTCCTCCGAAGGGTTGGCCACCCCGCCTTCCAGCGGGCGATCAGCCCAGCGGCACAGCAACCGATTCCTAGCAAAATGGCGGTGCCGAAGGTTTGCCAGAAGATCATAACCGCCGTGGTATCGGTTCCAGCTGGCTGGAGACGCGGGATCAGCACCGTCCAACGATAGGGAAGGATCAAGATTCCTACCACGCCCACCGACCAGACGATCGCCAGGGCCAGTAGCCCTCGGCCCCGCAGTCCGAGGGCCGCGCCGGCCACCAGACCCAGCCCCACTCCCAGACAGCCGAGATGCCCCACGAGCGGTGGGGCCAGTTCCGCCTTCTCCTGGAGCCTGGCAACGAAACCGTTTCCACCCGATTGCGATCGAACATGCACAAGAAAGTGAGATTGCCCATAACCGTAAAGCAGAAGTCCCTCCCAGAGAGAAAAGCCCCCAATCGCCATTATCACGCTCATCAGACTCAAACCCCTCCGGCGCTGGGTCCATCCTAACCACGCCATCACCGGCGGCAGGAGAAGCATGGTGTACTTGGTCTGCATGGCCACGGCTGCCACCAGGCCGGCAAGGACCGCCCCCATCGTGGAGTGGTGAGCCAAGGCACGAAGGAACAAAACCACAGCGGCCAGCCCAAGCGCCAATGCGGGAATGTCCAGCATGAGGTTAACCGTTGGCCCCACCGCAGCTGACAAAACAAGGATCGGCAATAAGCGTGATTCGGTTCCCGGAGCAAATTGGTACAGCAACTGGCGCATGGCCCAGGCCAACAGCCAAACAAAGGGGAACATCCATAACTTCAACAGAGCGACCTGCTCGCCAAATAATCGGATACCCATGCCCAGCCAATAGGGGAGCACCGGTGGAGCCAGGATCTCCATCGCCGGTTGAGGGACGTCGTACCAGAAGAACTGAAACCCATATGGGTCAAATGGATGGGTCGCAATGTGCCGGCCAAAAGCCAAATAGGCCGTGTCGTCGACCACCACCGGTTTGAGCACATTCGCCAGAATGACCAAACTGGCTAATAGTCCCGGCGAAGCGAGCCAGTCACCGAACGCGGGGAGACTCGAAAGCGATAAACCCGTTGGACGGTCGGTATGGGTATCCCGAGCCATGCGTGGTAAGATATTGGAGACGAGTTCGGATTTCACCGGACTATCCCGATCAGCAGGCAGGCGGTGATGACGGAAACGGGGCAACTTGGACCACCAACACCGGGGCGAACGCTCTCCGCGTACTTGCTCGGCACGTTGGGGTTTGATGCGCTCATCGCCCTGCAACGCCGGCTGGTGTACGAAATCGGTGGCGATCGCAATACCGCTGCAGTCTTACTTTGTGACCACCCGCCGACCATTACTATTGGCCGCGAAGGCAGCCGGGCCCACATTCGCCCAAGCCCCGAAGAACTCCAGGCGCGCCGCTGGCCCGTACGCTGGGTCAGTCGGGGTGGCGGAACCATGCTCCATCTTCCGGGACAAGTGGCCTGTTACCCCATCTTCCCGCTCGACCGCCTGGAGCTGACCGTGGCCCGTTATCTTGAACTTCTTCAGACGGTTGTCGTCGATTTGCTGGACCAGTACTCTCTGACGGGGGTTACCCGAGCCAACTTGCCCGGGGTCTGGGTCAATGGCCGACGAATCGCTCACGTGGGAGTGGCGGTACGCGACGGGATCAGTTGCTTCGGCCTGATTCTCAACGCCGAACCCGACCTGGAAGCGTTCCGTGAAGTGAAGTGCGACGGAGATTCCCTACCGATGACTTCCTTACAGCGAGAAACGACGGCCCGAGTCCGGCTAACAGGAGTTCGGCAACAGTTACTGGATTTACTCGTTGCCCGGTTTGGCTTTGATCGGGTGTCAATTTTTCATGCTCACCCCGCCGCGTTATCGAGGCCCTGCCGCCATGTTGCCGCTCCCCGTTCTTGATGCCGCATCCGAACGCCCCGGAGGCCGCTTACCTGCCTGGTTGAAGCGTCCCCTTCCCTCTGGTAATGGTAACGGCTTCACGCGAACCCTGCTGGACGACCTGCGGCTCGAAACCGTGTGCGAAAACGCCCGGTGCCCGAACCGGCCCGAGTGCTGGTCACGCCGCACGGCGACGTTTATGATTCTGGGCAACGTCTGCACCCGGCCGTGCAGCTTCTGTTCGGTTCCCAAAGGTGAACCCCTGCACATCGAAGAGGACGAACCGGCCCGTGTAGCCGAAGCAGCTGTACGGCTGGGGCTCAAGCACGTTGTCATCACGTCAGTGACGCGCGATGACTTACCCGACGGCGGTGCCGATCACTTCGCCCGCTGTATCCAGGCGGTTCGCCAACGATTGCCTCAGGCCGCCGTCGAGGTGCTCACGCCGGATTTCCAAGGCAACCCGGCAGCCATCGACCGCGTGATTGCGGCCGCACCCGAGGTGTTCAACCACAACATCGAAACGGTCCCCCGCCTCTACCGGATCGCCCGGGGACGAGCCGACTATCGCCGTAGCCTCGATCTGCTCGATCGGGTGAAACGGCGTGCCCCATCCATTGTGACCAAAGCCGGCCTGATGCTCGGCATCGGGGAAACGATTAGCGAATTGTTCGACGTGTTAGCTGACCTCCGCAGTATCGGCTGCGATGTCGTGACGCTCGGCCAGTACCTAGCGCCTACCCTTAAGCACAGCATTCCGGTCGCGCGGTACGTACCACCCGAGGAATTCGACGCCATCGCCGCCACGGCTCGGTTGCTCGGCTTCCGTCAGGTTGTTGCCGGCCCGTTTGTCCGGTCCAGTTACCATGCCGACGAGATGGTACCTAAGCATGACCCAGCCGCAGCGAACCCCGATCGAACTCCCGGAGTTGGGTAGTTCCCGTGTGACCTTGAGCCTGTGGTACGTTCGCCCCGGTGATGTCGTGATTGAGGGCGACCGCGTAGCCGAAGTTTTGATTCCGGGTGCCACCTATGATGTTGCCGCACCAGCGACCGGCAAGCTCGCCGAGCGTCTAGCCCTGAGTAGTGATGTCCTGACGACCGGCCAGATACTGGGCTGGATTGAACAAGAATAAGCAAACGGCTTCCGGAATCGCCCAGCGAGGTCCGACCCAACCCAACCATGCCCACACCTGTATTCATTGCGGTCGACGGACTGGATGGCACCGGAAAATCCACCCAGTGCCGCTTGCTCGTCGATTGGCTGCGCGGTCACAAGATCCCAGTGACGCCCACCGCGGATCCCGGCGGCACCGCTTTGGGCCAGGAACTCCGCAAGCTCGTTCTCTTTGGTCGCGAACATCGCATCGCAACGGCGACCGAAGCCATGCTGTTCATGGCCTCGCGCGCCCAGTTGGTCGATGAGGTCATCCGCCCGGCGCTCGATCGGGGCGAAGTGGTGATCTCGGATCGGTTCACGCTAGCCAACGTAGTTTACCAGGGGCATGCCGGGGGGATGAACCCCGAGCAACTATGGATGGTCGGCGACATCGTGACGGGCGGCCTTCAACCCGTGTTGACCCTCGTCTTTGATGCGCCGTTGGAGATCGCTGAGGCGCGACGGAGCCGGAATCCCGACCGCATGGAGGATCGGGATCGCGAGTTTCAGCAACGGGTGCAAACGGGGTTCCGCTTTGAAGCCGGCCGCCGTCCCGACAAGTTCCGCATCATCGACGCCACCCCGGAACTGGAAGTTGTACAGCGCACGGTTCGCAGGGAAGTCGCTCACGTGCTAACCCACCACGGCTGGACCGTGGGCGAAAGTTAAGCTAGCACTTTGTCGCTCCAACCCGGACAAGCGGGAGCAGGAATACGAAATGTCGTGGGATCGCATCCGTGGTCATGCCGCGGTCAAGCAGACCTTCCAGACGGCCTTTACCCGTGGCCGACTGGGGCAAGCGTACTTGCTGGTTGGTCCAGAAGGGGTCGGTAAACGGCTCTTCGCTTACGAGTTGGCCAAGGCCCTGCTCTGCGAACGGCCGGAGGGGCCGCTCCTGGCCTGCGATCGATGCCCCGCTTGCGCCCAGGTCGAAGCTCGAACCCATCCGGACCTGCACACCGTGGCCACGCCCGAGGGCAAGCACGAGTTGCCCATCGAAGAAATCCGCGACTTCTGCTCGCGCTTGGCCCATAAGCCCGCTCGCGGCGGTCGGATCATCGGCATTGTCGAAGATGCGGACGACTTCAACGCTGCCTCGGCAAATGGGTTTCTCAAGACCTTGGAAGAACCCCCACCCGGAGTGGTCCTGCTCCTGATTGCCACCAGCACGGAACGTCAGCTCCCCACCATCCGATCGCGTTGTCAGGTAGTCCGCTTCGGGCTGCTGGCTCCGAACGATTTGCAAGCTGTGCTGGTGGAACAGGGCGTTGACAACCCGGCTCGCCTCAAGCAGTTGATCCCGCTGGCGGGTGGCCGGGTCAGTCGCGCGTTGGCTCTGAATAACGATATCATCTGGCAAGTTCGCAACGAGTTAATAACCGGCCTCACGGTCGAGCGGCCGCAGTTCGCCCGTCTGGCAGAAATTTGGGAGCAGTTTGTCACCGATGCCGGGAAGGACACCGCTTTACAGCGGATGCGCTGTTCGGTGGTGATTGGCTTTGTGGTGGAGGCTCTCCATCGAGCGCTGCGGATCGCCGTTGGGGCACCGCTGAACCCGACAGATTCGCAGGAGGATCCCCAAGTGCGAGTGCTGGCACAGCGATATGGACCCGACCGGCTGATGGAGCTGATCGAGACGTGCGTGGAAGCCGATTACCGCGTTGAGCGGCGAGTACAGTTAATTCTGATCATTGAATCGGTTTTGGATCAGTTGACGCAACCCGTTCGAGCCGGGTGAATCGGGCTTGGCAACGGGGCTGCTCGTGGGTATTTGCGTTGCATGAAGCGGCTGGCCATCATTGCCCTGTTGACTGGTCTCTCCGGGTGTAGCAATGCCCCCATCGCGGGGTTTTTGGATTGCGTCGTTCCCAGCAAGCCCTCGGGTCGACTGGAACCGCCGCCGCTGCCACCCCCCGTGCCAGCCGGTGACCGGGGTCCGGCATCCGACTTGGGTATCCCTGTGGGTCCACGGCCTCGACAATGAAGCTCATGAAGCTCAAGTGGTGACCGTGGCGGTGACTAATTCCAACTTCAAACCCTCCACAAGTCCTGCCCACTCGTTCCGCCACTTCTGAAAGGCCTTGCGACCAGCGGGAATCTTGGCTCGCAGCGATTGCATCAAACCTTCGAAGCCCTTGCGGAGTCGGGACCATTCGCCCGGTACGCGGGTCTTGATGCGATCCCGCAAAGCCGCCAGTTGGGTCAGGCCGACAGTGGCATCTTGAATACCGCCCAGGAGTTCCTGGACTTCCTCAACCGCCAGATAGACCCGTTCTTTGAACACAGGGGGAAAGCAATCCGCGAAGATTTCCAGGGCATAACGAACCCGTTTGGCGAGAATCCGGAGCTGGTGTAAAGCGGCGGGATCCGTAGGGTTGGCTGCTACCGCCTCGGTCAGCGCTTGGAGCAACTCGCCGAACTGACTGGCGGCCAATTCACCAAAGGTCGCCGGGGGATTGTCACCCCGTGGTTCATGGGCCTGATCCACCAGGGCCGCGCTTTGCTCAGCAAACAGCGGCCCGGCGGTTTCAGCTACTTGCCGCAATTGCACCTGGGCGGCCGTGCGTTGCCCGATGGCATAGCCCGCCAGGAAATCGAAGGCCGGCTTTCCCGCGGCCGTTGTTAGCGGCCTTACCACTGGTAAGCCGAGCAGAAAGACATCCCAGTCGCGAGCATCTCCGGCCGCTTGGCGAATGGTCCGAAGCGATTCCCGGACGGCAGCTCGGAGTTTCCGCGGCAAACACGTCTTGAACACCCGCACTGCTGCACCGGCCCGGCGTGTGCCTACCCGCAGTTGGTGGACATACTCAATGTCGTCGTCGGGCTTTTCCGCGGCCAAGGGTAGGTAATCGCGGACCACACCAAAACGAGTGGACAGAACCAGCCGGGCTGCCGCAGCCACCGGAAGGTCAGGGGTTAAGCCGGCAATCCATTTGCCCTCGGCCATCGTCGTTACCCCCAGCAAAGCCACCTACCAGCCCAGCACTGTGCGGAGCTGTTCGAGGCCGCCAGTCAGGGCCGCATCGGGTGTGGGATAGGTCAGGGTGGGGTTATCGAGGCGTTTTCCGTTCACCGTGCTGGTGATCGTGCAGGAGTACTGCCCTTTGGCCGGGCGCACATCGAGCTTGTACTGAGGCTGGCCCCCCACGAGCACCATCACGGTCTCGGACCTGAGCCCGGCTCTAAGGGCACCATCATGGTGAGCCAGCCAATCGGGAACGGGGAGAACAGTTCGAACTGCAGTCACGGCATCAACTCTCCTCAAACCAACTGCGAACAGTGGAGACCAATACGGGGTCACTGCGGTAGCGGTTTGTCCTTGGTCTCGGGTAAGAAGGGCAAGACCAGCAAGCCCAGGACGAAAATGGAACACATGGCCAGGCCGGAGTAGCGGAACGGCATGCTCTCGCCTTCCGCTTTCGCAAACGCAAAGACGCTGGTAGTCAACACTCCGAGCATGATTGGTCCACTGGCAGCGATGAATCGCCCCACATTGTAGCAGAAGGAAGTACCCGTTGCACGGAGTCGGGTGGGGAACAGTTCCGGCAAGTAAATGGCATAGCCGCCAAATAGCGCCAACATGCACAGCCCCATTAAGGTGTTCATCCAAATGATGTCGAGGCGCGTTTGCATCCCCCAGAACACCAGAGCGACGCTGCCCGCTGCCGCGATGTGGGTGATGGCAAAGGCGGGCTTTCGACCGATCCGGCTAGCCATCCAACTGAAGCCCGACATCCCCACAAACGCGCCAATATTGATTGCCAACGAGGTGATCCCTGCCCAGATTACCCGTTGTCCGGCCACGTATTGGGAACGGTCTTTTTCAACAGCTGCTTTCACTTCCTCGGTTGCTCCCTCGGCAAGGGGGAACAATTCAGTTGCTTCCCGAGTGAACGTGGCCCGGAAGATCATTTGTTGCAAGTCCACGGAAAAGAAGGCAATCCCCCACAGACCGACCACCCCAACAAATGCCAGTAACATTCCCAGGATGGCATGTCGTGTAATCCAGCCCCCACCAAACAAATCGGCATAGGAACCGAGCCTTTTGCCGGTTCCGGCATCTGCCGCGGCCTTGGCCTGCAACCAGGAAGTCGGCTCGGAAAGCCGACGCTGTATGAAGATCACCAACACCGCCGGAAAAAGTCCGATCAAAAACAACACCCGCCAGGCCGTCAGCCCCACCGATTTCAAGGGATCCAGATGGCCGTAAAGTTCCAGCAACCCCAGTGTGATGAACAGCAGCGCAGCCGTGATGTTGCCGATCGCCGAGGACGCTTGCATCAAGCCCAAAGCAAAGGGGCGAGCGTGGCCCGGCATGGTTTCCGCAATAAGTGAGACGGCCGCAGCGAACACTCCGCCCACGCCGACCCCGGTCAGAAACCGATACAGGCAATAGTCCCAAACACTTTGGGACAGCGCGCTGAACCCCGTGAAGATGGAATAAAGGAGAATCGTATAGGTGAGCGTGCGGACGCGGCCCAACCGGTCGCCGTACATGCCAAAGACCAGCCCGCCGGTTGCCCACCCCACCAGAAACACCGACGTGGCCCGCGTCGACCAAGTCGTGACCGCATCCTTGTCGGCTGTCGGGCCGCCGAGCAAGTCGGTGATCGACATGTTGCGGGCCAGGTTGAAGAGTTGTTGGTCCATGCAGTCGGCCATCCAGGCAATGGCTGCCACCGCAAACACGAACCATTGGTAGCTCGTCAAATCCAGTAAACTCGACCAGCCTGTGCGCAGGGGAGCGGTCCCAGTTGGTTGGGTGGCATCCGGAGAAATAGCCATGAGCAACCTCGCAAATTCCGGCCCGTGGACCAGAGTGTAGAACACACGTTTCCGCAACATTACTCGGCTCAGCTGTTCGGGGCCAGTGTTTCCTGCTTCACTGAGCGGACTGTCCGGTGCAGTCCGCTGGGGTCTGGATTGCTGCTCGGTTGCCAGCCGATCCATTTTTCCTCAACGCAGTCGCGATCCATCATGAGGTGATTCATCGCCCGACACCTCAGTCCAGTGGCACTCAAGCGGGAACCGAGTTGGTTTGGATTGGTAGTCCCGGTGCGTCCCGGCTCGTTTTTCGTGCCACAGTCCGGTATCAAGACAGTGTTCCTACTGGAGGCTTTCCCATGTCGGCACCGTTCGTTGAGCAAGTGGAGATGTCGGGGCATATCGTCGATTCCTTGCTGTTGCCCAAGGTGCTCGATGCGATTTTGTCCCGGGGTGGCCGGTATCACATCGTCACCTTCCAGATCGGCGAGCGGCAAGACGACACCAGTTACGCCCGGATCGAGGTACGCGCCGAAACCGCCGAGCAACTGGAAGCCATTCTGGCCGAGATTCACCCCCACGGCGCTGTGGCCATTCACCCAGCCGATTGCACCACGGTCCCGGCCGACATGGATGGCGCGTTCCCAGATGGGTTCTACTGCACGACGAACTTCCGCACCCAGGTACGACTGAAGGGCGAGTGGATCGAAGTGGAAGACCAGGAGATGGACTGTGGCATCCTGGTGGATGCGGAAGGTACCTCGGCTCGATGCATCCCGATGGTGGCAGTGAAAACGGGGGATCGCATCGTCGTGGGTCGGCAAGGGACGCGAGTGCTTCCCCCGGAAGCCGAGTTGCGCAAACATGAACTCTTCGAATTCATGGCCAGTCCCGTGTCGAGCGAACGGCCCAAGGCCGTGAGTGTTCGGGAAATCGCTCACGCCATGAAGCGGACCCGGGCGGCCGGTGAAAAGGTGCTAGCCGTGCTTGGTCCCGCCGTCGTCCACACCGGTGGCAGCGAACTCGTTGCCAAGCTCGTCCGCGACGGATTTATCAACGTGCTCTTTGCCGGCAATGCGCTGGCGACTCACGACATCGAGCAGGCGTTCTATGGAACGAGCCTTGGCGTCTCCTTGGACAAGGGCTTGCCGACCGACGAGGGACACGAGCACCACTTGCGAACGATCAACACCATCCGCCGACTAGGTAGCATTCGCCGGGCCGTGGAGATCGGCAAGCTCACCAGTGGCATCATGTATGAGTGCGTGCGCAAGGAGATTCCGATGGTCCTGGCTGGGAGCATCCGCGACGACGGGCCCCTTCCTGAGGTGATTACTAACACGTTAGAAGCCCAGGACGCCATGCGGCGGCTCATTCCAGGCGTCGGCTTTTGCCTCATGGTCGCTACCACGTTGCATTCCGTTGCTGTGGGGAATCTCCTGCCGGCGTGGGTGAAGGTCGCGTGCATCGACATCAACCCCGCCACGGTGACCAAGCTGATGGACCGCGGCAGTACGCAGACCGTCGGGATCGTGTCCGATGCCGAGCCGTTCTTACGCTCTCTGGTTGCCGAACTGGAGGCTGGAAACAGTTCGAACTAACCCAGCCGGTAAAATGAGCGTATCCCGCGGCTACTCCCAACCAATGGTGTTGCCTGCTATGCCCCAACCGCGAATTCTGATGTGTCCGCCGGACCACTACGGCATTGAATACGAGATCAACCCGTGGATGAACCGTTCACTCGGGGCCGTGCGCGAACTTGCGTTCCGTCAGTGGAAGAACCTGCGCGACGCGTTGGTCTCACTGGGCGTGCAAGTTGAGACACTCACGCCGCAGCCCGGCTTGCCCGATCTGGTATTCACGGCCAACGCCGGGCTGGTGTTCCACTCCACGTTCCTCAGCAGCCGGTTCCGCCATGAAGTCCGTGCCCGTGAGTCGCCCTATTTCGAGGCCTGGTTCGCCGAGCACGGCTTCACGGTCGAGCACTTGCCGGAAAATATGTACCACGAAGGGGCGGGCGATGCCCTGTTTTGTGGCGACACGCTGTTTGCCGGCTACCGCACCCGATCGGACGCCACTGCCCATCAATGGGTCGGCCAGCAGTTGGGGGTCCGGGTGCTGCCGCTGGAGTTGGTCAACCCCCGCTTTTACCATTTGGATACCTGCTTTTGCCCGTTGGCTGCGGGCGAAGCCCTGTTCTACCCCGATGCCTTTGATGCCTACGGCCAACGCGTGGTTCAAACGCATGTGCCCAAGCTCATTGCTGTGAACGAAGCCGAGGCGTTTCGATTCGGTTGCAACGCAGTTGTCGTCGGAAAAACCGTGGTCCACAACAGCCGCTGCCCCGAAATGGCTGCCAGCCTGGCTGCGGCGGGTTACCGGTCAATCGAGGTGGAACTGGATGAATTCCTGAAAGCCGGCGGTAGCGCCAAGTGCTTGACGCTGCGGTTGGACGGCGAGGAAGCGGCCGGCTGGAAGTACACAACCGCGGCCGCCTGAGCCGCAAGCCACCGACCCGATCGAGTCAGTACTGGATCACGAATCGGGGTGGCGGCTTGTCGCCGCGCTGGTCCAAACCCATTCGGGCCAACACAGCAAGGGTGGCCACCAGATTGAAGGCCAGCGACAGGTACAGCCAAGTCGTTTGTTCCACATCGTAGCGGTTATATTCATTCCGCTGGCGGTTCTCGATTCTGGCGCGTTCGGCCTGGCTGCTGGCTTCGGCCCGCTGCTGTTCGAACTGGGCGACGATACTGCGCTTCAAAGCTCGTTGCAAACCAAAGCCGTTGAGTGTCTGAATCATAAGCAATACCCAGGCCAGCCCCGCAAAGAGTGCAAGAATGGTTTTCCGCCACGGCCACAGCTTAACGAGCGGTGGAATCTTGCGTGGGTCCAAGGAGTGGAAACCGCGATCGGCCCAGGCAAAAACGATGGCGATCAGCAAGGCCAAAAGATAGGGCACCAGCAGTTCCCAATCGGAGCGGAGGTTGTCGATCCAGTTGGTAACCCAGCCCGTGGATTCCTCCAACGCAAAGTTGCGGCTGATTCCGCCGAAGAGAGCCCCCCAAGCGCTTTGCGATTGCACGATGGCCCCGCCCGTATGGGTCGCAACCCAGGGGAAGAAGGTTAACACTAGGCACACGGTTAGCAGAATGGGCGGCAACCACAGCATCAGTTGGGGGGACACCACCAGTGCCCGTTCACGAGTATAACCCGGTGGTAACGGGATGGCCCCGGCAGCCGTGGGGGTTGGCGGTGATGGTGGCGCGGGGGGTATGTAGCCCGGAGGCGGTGCAGGGATAGCAGCAGTTGGAGGGAGTTCAGACGACACGGTTGGCAACTCCGAAGCGAGTGACGATGGCACCCTGGGATTTTGCGGACCCGGATCCGGTGCTGACGGGGGTGACACGGGCTCCGTTAACACGGCTGGGGTGTAGCGGGAGGGAGCCTCAAACGACTTCATGCACGCGGGGCATGTGACCTGCTGCCCGGTGAAACTGTCGGAAACGGGAACGGTTTTCATGCAATTCGGGCACACCAGTTTGATCACGGCCAAGCTCCTGCTTAGTTACCACCGGGATTCCAGTTCGCGGAACGCAGAGGGTAGCCAGTCGAGAATGTCGACGGCGGTCAGAGCCGTTTGACCGAGCAATCCCATCGCATGATCGCCGGCCCGACCATGAACCCAAGCTCCCAGAACCGCGGCATCAAACGCCGTCAGTCCTTGGGCGATCAATGCGGCAATGACACCGGTCAGCACATCGCCACTGCCACCCGTGGCCATGCCCGGATTACCGGATGTATTGCGGTAGAACCGACTTCCATCGGTAACCACGGTCCCGGACCCTTTGAGCAACACGGTTTGGTTTACACGCCGGGCCAATGCCACGGCTTGTTCCTGCCGCTCCTGATCCGTGCGAGGAGCCGGTTGACCCGTAAGCCGGGCAAACTCGCCGGGGTGAGGAGTCAACACGGAGGACTGGTTCGGTCGCCCAAGGGGCCCCGTGAGTGGGGATATGGCATAAAGCCCATCGGCATCGATCACCACTGGCATCTCGCGCAACTCCTCGAGAAAGCGCCGAACAAACTCGACCACTCCGGCTTCTCGCCCCAATCCAGGACCGATGGCCACAACAGAAGCCTCCCGAGCGGCCTCGACCAGTTCCTCGGACGCACCGTCGCCAAATGTCCCGTCGGTATGCTGGCGAATCCCCAGCGTGGTGTAAGCCGGGTAACTGGCTGCGACGACATCCTGAATGGCGATTGGACAGGCGACCCGCACCAGTCCGGCCCCGGCGCGCAAGGCGGCCCGACCGGTAAGCACTGCTGCCCCGGCCATTCCCCGGCTGCCGGCTACCACCAGCACGGTGCCAAAAGTACCCTTGTGGGCATTCGCCGCACGGCGGGGCAAAGCCGGCAACTGGGTAACGGGTAGACTGTTCAAGGCCGACTCCCTGATTGGATGACACAGGTTATACGAGGCCCGGATCGTAATGACAGACGCACACGAGCAACCAACCCTAATCACGACCACTACAATCCTCAGCAAAGGTATCCCAAGGAGTCAATATGACCACCAATGAGCTACTTGCCGCCGGCTACCGGATCGGCCTGCGGATGGTGCATGTGCTGTGTGACGATTTGACCGAGGACGAGTTCCGACACCAACCGGTTCCCGGGGCCAACTCGGCGGCGTGGATTGTTGGCCATCTGGCGGTGGTTGCCCGGCGGACCGCGGAACGCTTGGGTGCAATCGGTTTACCGAACCTTTCGGAGGAATTCGTGGGCCGGTTTAGTCAGACCAAGCAACCGGCAGGTCCGCAAACCGAGTTAGGAACCAAGGCCGAGTTATTAGGATTACTGGACGGCTGCACGGAAAAATTAATGGACGCGGTCCGGCAATTACCCGCCGAGGCACTGACCGGACCGCCGCCGCACCAAGGGCCATTTGCCACGAATTACGCCGAGGCTGTGCTGTTCGGCTCCATGCACATGACCTTGCATGGTGGCCAGCTATCCACAATCCGGCGCAGTCTCGGTAAACCCCCGGTAGCGTAAGGGGGCAACCGGCTTCGATCGGTTTCCCAATGGCTAGGTGTATTTCTGGAACTCGGCCTGGAAGCGTTGAGCCAATTCCTTGGCCGCTCGATCGTAGGCGATCGGATCCGTCCACGTTTGCCGAGGATGGAGCACCTCTTCGGGTACATCAGGGCAACACTTCGGAACGGCGAGGCCAAACACGGGGTCCGCCTGTAACGGTACATGCTCCAGTTGCCCACTGAATACCGCCTTCAGCAAGGCTCGGGTGTGACGGAGTTGCATGCGATGGCCGACACCAACCGGCCCCCCGGTCCAGCCGGTATTCACCAACCACACCGGTACCTGATAGCGTTCGATTCGCTCTTTAAGCATGGCTGCATAGCGTTTCGGAGGCAGCGGCAGGAACGGGCGTGCAAAACAGGTACTGAACTCCGGTGTTGGCTCGGTCACCCCGGCTTCTGTACCCGCGACCTTGGCAGTGTAACCACACAGGAAATACTCCACGACTTGTTCCGGGGTCAGTCGAGCGAGCGGCGGTAGCACGCCAAAGGCATCACAGGTTAGGAAGAAGACGTTGGTGGGATGCCCCCCTTGCCCGGAGAGTTCACAGTTGGGGATGTAATCCACGGGATAAGCGGCACGGGTGTTCTCGGTGATCTCCTGACTTTCAAAGTTGGGTCGCCGCGTGAGTGGGTCGATGGGCACATTCTCCAGCACACAACCAAACCGCAAAGCATTCCAGATTTGGGGTTCCCCCACGGGAGTCAGACGGATTGTTTTGGCATAGCAACCGCCCTCAAAGTTAAAAATGCCGTCGTCGCTCCAGCCATGCTCATCATCACCAATCAAACGACGGTCGCCGTCGGCACTGAGCGTGGTTTTGCCGGTACCCGACAGCCCAAAGAACAGGGCCACATCACCCCGGCTACCAACGTTCGCCGAGCAATGCATCGGCAACACGCCTTTTTGAGGAAGCAGATAGTTCAACACGGTGAACATCGCTTTCTTGATCTCCCCGGCATAATGCGTGCCGCAGACGACCACCAGACGCTGCTCGAAACTCATGGCCACACACGCTTCCGAACGGGTTCCGTCGCGGGCCGGATCGGCATGGAAATCGCACGCGTGCAGGATGGTCCACTCCGGGGTCCAATCGCGAAGCTGTTCCAGCGTGGGTCGGAGGAACAAGCACCGCGCAAAAAGCGAATGCCAGGCTTTCTCGGTCACGACCCGTAACGGCAACCGGTGCCGAGGATCAGCACAAGCGTACCCGTCGAACACGAACAGTTCGCGGTTCTGCAAGTAGGACCGCACCAGATCTCGGAGTCGGGCAAAAACCGCTGGCTCCATCGGTCGGTTGGCGGTCCAATCGATTTGGTCAGCCGAGGCGGGTTCTCGAACCGTGAATTTGTCACTGGGGGAACGGCCGGTCCGTGCTCCCGTGAAGGCGGTGAACGCGCCCAACTCGGTCAATGCGCCTTCCCGCCGTCGAACCGCGTGTTCAACCAGCGTGGCCGACGCGAGATTCGCATGAACTGGTCCCGGCTGCGGAAGTCCCAGTTGGGATACTGCGAAGTCCGGTTCGGTATCCAGAATGGATTTGACCAGCGGCTGCATGTCGGGGTTCCCTGCAAGCCCAAAACGAGTTCACGGATGCAGTATACAATAGCCCCAAACAACCTTCCTTCATCCCGGTCAACAGGATTCCGAGGGCTGACTCCTGTCATCCGGATACCCCAAGGAATACGATTGAGGCATGAACGACTGGCATCTGGCCCGCGGCTTTCGCTATGCGGGCATTGTGAGCGGATTACGAAGCGAACCCAATCGGCGGGATGTCGCGGTCATCATCAGCGACCGAGCCGCGGCGGCAGCCGGCGTATTTACCCAGAACCGGGTCTGTGCCGCTCCCGTGCAGATTAGCCGGGAACGGCTTCCCCGGGCCGACGCCCGAGCCATTGTCGTGTGCTCCGGCAACGCCAACGCCTGCACCGGTGAGCAAGGGTTGGCCGATGCCCGGCGGATGGCTGCACTCACCGCGCAGGAGCTGGGTTGCAGCCCGGAGCAAGTCTTGGTTGCTTCCACGGGCGTGATCGGTCGCCCACTCCCCATGGCCGTCCTCGAAGCGGGCATCCCCACCGCCGTGCGAGCAGCCGCACCCGGACGCGAAGCCCTGAACAACGCGGCCCACGCCATCCTCACGACTGACACCGGCATCAAGATTGCCACCCGCGAGTTCCCCGAGTACACGATTACCGGCTTCGCCAAGGGAGCCGCCATGATTGGTCCCAACATGGCCACCATGTTGGGGTTTGTGCTGACGGATGCGGCGGTCGCCCCCGATGCCTTGCACCATGTGTTACGAGTGGCCACCGAGCGCAGTTTCAATTGCATCGCTGTGGAAGGGCACACGAGCACCAACGACACGGTCTTTTTGCTCGCCAATGGAGATGGGCCGCCGTTGGTCCACCATGAACTGGCCAATTTCCAGGACGCCGTGACTAGCGTCTGTGTGGAACTGGCTCGCAAAATCGTCATCGATGCCGAAGGGGCCGAGCATTTGATTACCCTCGAAATAGATGGCTGTCGAACGGATGCCGAGGCCAAGCAGATCGCCAAAACCATCGCTGAAAGTGCCCTGGTGAAAACCGCCATCTACGGGGCCGACCCGAATTGGGGCCGGATCGTTTCCGCGGCTGGCTACGCGGGGGTGCCATTCAACGAAAACGACCTGTCGTTGTGGATCGGCGACCTGCTGCTCTATCGCAACGGCACGCCGGTGCCCTTTGACGCTGCCGCAGCTTCGTCGTACCTGAAACATAATCGGGAGGTTCACTTCAAGCTGCGGTTCAACCTCGGCTCGGGCCGGTGCACGTTCCACACCAGCGACCTCACCCCCGAGTACATACGGCTCAATGCGGACTATACGACGTGACTTCCCTGATCGAACTCACTGCCGTTACCCGCACCTTCGGGGCGTTTGTTGCGCTGGCGGACATTACCTTGTCGTTGCCGCCGGGCCGCATCGGGCTTCTAGGGCCAAACGGAGCCGGCAAATCCACGCTCCTGAAACTGCTCATGGGCTTGCTGACTCCCACCAGTGGCACCGGGCGAGTTCTGGATGAGCAGCTCGGCGGCGACCGCGACTCTGCCGGGAACTGGCGTCTTCGTCGTCTGATTGGCTTCATGCCCGAAGCCGATGCCCTCGTTCCAGGCTTAACGGGAGTGGAATACGTCAGCCTTGCCGGTGAGTTGTATGGCTTGCCACGCCGCGAAGCCCAACGTCGGGCACACGAAGTTCTGTCGTATCTCGAACTTGAAGAAGCCCGGTACCGCCGAGTCGAAGAATACTCGGCTGGGATGAAGCAACGCGTGAAGTTGGCCCAGGCCGTCGTTCACGATCCACCCGTATTGCTGCTGGATGAGCCGACCTCTGGCCTGGACCCCGCCGGGCGCGACGCCATGCTACGCCTGATCAAGGCGCTGGCCATCGATCATGGCAAATCGGTGCTTCTTTCCACCCACTTGCTGGCGGATGTGGAAGCCGTGTGCGAGCGGGTGGTGATCCTGGCCGGAGGGCGCGTTCGCGGACAAGGCACGGTGCGGGAATTGTGTGCCCGCCGGCAGAACCGTTACCGGATTCGGGTGCAAGGCGAGCTGGATCGCTTTCGGCAAGAACTCACCGCAGCCGGGGCGACCGTTCTCTCCGACGATGGTCACGGGGAATGGCGGCTGGCGGTACCCAGCGGCTGGGCGAACCTGACGTTCTTTCAGTTGGCCCATACCACCGGGGCCCTCATCCGCGCGCTGATCCCCGACGATGAGACATTGGAAGAGTTGTTCCTGCGCACGGTGGGCGTCTGAGCGAATCCGACCGCCCTCGTGACCAACCAGCCGCCCAACACGGACACCATGCCTGCACAAACCGACACTCTGTTACGCTATCGCCCCTGGCGGGGCACACCCCATGGGCCGTTGTTTGCCACACTGGCCATGGCCCGGGTCTCGCTGCGGCTTCTGCTGCGGCGGCGGCTCATGTGGGGGTTGTTCGCCCTGGGGCTGCTCGTGTTCTTCTTCTTCTTTTATGCCCAGTACCTGATGGTCTGGATCGAAACCCAGCTGCGCACCGAAACCGTACGCTTCGCCGGGGTGCCGGTTACCATCGACAACCTGACCCGCTTCCTGAAGCGACTGGCTCTGGACGGCAGCGTGCATACCTTTGGGAACTTCATCTGGTTCCAGGGTTATGTGTTGGTCATTGCCCTGGCGCTGGCCGGCTCGGTGCTGGTGGGTAACGATTTCTACTATGGCAGCCTGCCGTTCTATTTGGCCAAGCCCATTGGGCGCTGGCATTACATTCTGGGCAAGTGCCTGGCGATTGGCGGGCTGATGACGCTACTGGTCACTTTCCCAGCCATTCTTCTGTGGATCGAAGCCGGATTGCTGTACGACTGGAAATCGTACTACTTCGACAACTTCGACCTGCTCGTCGGCATTGTGGGTTACTCGCTTGTGCTGCTGGTAACATTGAGTCTGCTGGTCGTGGCCACGGCGGTATGGCTCCGGCGAACCGTCCCCCTGGTGCTGGTGTGGATGGGGGTGTTCGTCTATCCGCAATTGCTCAGCACGTTGTTGGTCGATGGGTTGAATTTCCCCGACGAATGGCGGCTGATCGATCTGTGGAACAATCTGTACTTGTGTGGGTTGTGGTGTTTGCAGGCCGACCCCGCAACCATTCGCCCACCGGGGCAACCGGAGTTCTGGCAAGCCGGCCTGGTGGTCGCTGGCGTGTGTGCGGCCTCCCTGCTCTATCTGCGCCGCCGCGTCCAAGCCGTGGAAATCGTGACCTGAACACGGGGAAGTTTTCATGCCACCTGCGGATACCTCCCTTGCAGCGAACGCCCCGAGTGGTGCCGAGGGGGCGCGTCGGGCCCCCCTGCCGTCGCCCACGGCTGCACCGCCGCCCACGCCGGACCCCCCTTTGCTGTTGTTCGAACAAGTCTCGAAATGGTATGGCACCGTGCTGGCGCTCAACCAAGTCACATTGGAGTTGACGGGCGGGATTACGGGGCTGGTCGGAGCCAACGGAGCTGGTAAATCCACGCTCTTGCGGATGGCCAATGGTCAGTTGAAGCCCACGCTGGGCCGTGTCACCATCCGTGGCCTCGACGCCTGGGACTGGCGCGCGCGGCGACGGGTCGGGTACTGTCCGGATCTCGACGCCTTCTACGAAGACCTGTCGGGTCGCCAGTTCGTGTGGACCCTGGCCCGATTGTGCGGCTACACCCGGGCCGAGGCCACGGAGCGAACCGAGCGGGTGCTCGAACGCGTCGGGATGCGTGAGCGGGCCAATCGCACACTTCGGGGTTATTCCAAGGGCATGCGGCAACGCATCAAACTGGCCCAGGCACTGTTGCACGATCCTGAACTGCTCATTTTGGACGAACCCCTTTCCGGGATTGATCCCATCGGCCGACAGGAACTGCTCGAGTTATTCCAGCAATTGGCCTCCCAGGGGAAATGCCTGCTCATTTCCAGCCATGAGTTGGAAGCCCTCGAGAAGCTCACCAATCACGTGGCCATCATGGCTCGGGGGCGGATCGCCGCCGTGGGAACGCTCCGCCAGATCCGGGATTTGCTTGAGGATTACCCGCTGTCCGTGCGGATTGACGTGGATCAGCCGCGGGAGCTAGCCCGAGCGGTGTTGGCCTTGGCCGAGGTGCAGGCCGTGAGCCTCGCCTCTGGTGACACCCCCGGGCTGGTGGTTCAAGCTCGTCATCCGAAGCGGTTCTTTCAGGCGTTCGGTCGGCTCGTGGTCGAACAGCACGTGGAGGTCCACCGCGTGGAACCACTCGACGAATCGGCCCACGCGATTCTGGGCTACTTGCTAGGTGGCAGCGGCCGCACGTGACCGCACGGATTCCCGATCCACAGTGTCGCCGAGGTATGAGCCGGGGGAAGTGAATGCTGCCAACCCATCCGCAATCGGTATCCCGGGCTTGTGATCCTTCGCCGGTGATTGGCTTCGCAGTGCTGATGGCACACAGCTTCCAGCGGCACTGGCGAGTGCGGCAAATGGGCTGGGTCGCGTTTGGCCTGCTTGGTCTAGTGGTCACCGTCGTCGCGGTGGTAACCGCCAGCCGCGCCGGCTGGGATCTGCCGGATCGCCGCGTCTCGCGCACCCGAATCACCTATCGCGAGTATGCCGAGCAATTGCTCCCCAGCGAGCGCTATTTCGTCCGCGATTACCACGATGACATCAGCACGAACCTGGCCCCCCAGGCACCGTGGGAACGACCGGCCCCCCTGACCCCCACACGCGACGCGATTCAGAACCTGCTGTTGACCATCCCGTATGTGGTGCTCCAGTCGGAGCCGTTCCTCCGGGGTTGGGGCTATATGCTGTTCTCGAAGTGGATCATGCTTCGGGTCTATCTGGGCTTTGTGCTACCCCTGTTCACCTTGGCCTATGCCTCCGCCGCGATTGGAGCGGAGCGGGAAGCGCGATCTCTTATCTGGTTGATGACCCGGCCCCTGCCCCGCTGGGCCATCTACCTGGCGAAATTCCTGGGGACCTTACCGTGGTGCCTGGCGTTCGGCCTGGGCGGGTTCGCGGCCCTTTGCCTGAGCGGTGGGGAGTACGGACGCTGGGCGCTGGCCATGTACTGGCCGGCCGCCGTCGCGGCGACGATTGCCTTCTCGGCGGTCTTTCATCTGGTCGGGGCGGTTTTTTCCCGACCGATTGTCGTGGGCGTGGTGTATGTGTTCTTCTTCGAATTCCTGGTGGCGCTGTTACCCGGGAGCCTGAAGCTCTTAAGTCTGACCTTTTATGCGCGATCTCTGATGTATAATGCAGCAGCGGCTGCGGGGTACCCGGTCAGCCGACTCGACGTTGCGGAACCGGTATCCTCCGCCACGGCGTGGGCCGTGCTGGGCGCAGCCACGGTTGGCTTGACGCTAGTGGGCATGTGGTTATTTGCCCGGTCGGAATACCGGGACGACGTGTGAGGATTCCTCCGATGTGTCCCGTGGATGTTTCGGCTCCGCCGGTTCATGGCTACCGTGGCGAGGAACCAACCCCCCCGCCGCTCTCCCAACCCCGGGGGCTGTGCGTGGCCATCAGCCGGGAGGCCGGTGCCCGTGGCGGCACCATCGCTCGGAAGGTGGGCGAACTTCTGGGCTGGCAGGTCTTCGACCACGACACCCTCGACTATCTGACCCAGAACGAAACAGCCCGGGCCCAGCTGCTGGCCGATCTACCCGAAACCGCCCTGGCCTGGGCCGAAGCCCATCTGACCCGCTTGCGCCGCGAACAGAAGCTGCAACTCGATCCCGACACCGCGGCGATGACCCGGCTTTTGCTGACCGTGGCGGCCCGCGGCGATGTGGTCATCGTCGGGCGAGGGGCCGGGTACTTGCTACCCGCCGAGACCACCATTCACATTCGGGTGGTTGCCCCGTTGGAGTCCCGCGTGACGTACTTCGCTCAATGGCTTCGCCTGAGCCGGGCCGAAGCGGCCGCCGAGGTGGAAGCCCGCGATCAACGGCGTGCCAAGTTCCTGGCCCGCACCCTAGGCCGTGATGTCAACGACCCCACCGGCTACGACGTGATCGTGAATTCCGGCCGCCTGGGTGTCGAAGCGGCCGCGCAATTCATTGGCTGGGCGGTGCGAACCAAACAAATGTTTGTTGAATTACGCACGGAAGACGGTGAAACGGAACTGGGGGCCGGATGACGCCCCACTTGGCCGAGTTCGCCCGGCTGGTCCAGCGCTGGAACCCGCGTACGGCGGTGGTCCTCGGCTCGGGCCTCGCCAACACAGCCCACCACCTGCAGGAAATCCGGTCGGTTGAATTCGGCGATTGGCCCGGCTTGGTTCCGCCCACCGTGCACGGCCACCGCGGTCGCCTGGCCTTGGGGCACTGGAAGGGCACGCCGGTGCTGATCTTCTTTGGCCGCTTGCACCTTTATGAAGGCCACCCCCCCGCTGTCGTTACGGGCCCCGTTCGCCTCGCAGCCCAGTTGGGGGTTCGGCGGCTGATCTTGACCAACGCAGCCGGTGGCGTGCATCCCAACCTCAACCCAGGTGCGCTCATGGCCCTGCGGGGGCATGTGAAACTCATGGGGGCCGAGGCCTGGCGACACCTGGCGCAGGGCAACGCCGTCGCCACGCCATATTCGCCCCAGCTGCTAGCCCGATTGCCCGGATTGCACCAGGGAATCTATGCCGCCCTCACGGGACCCTGTTACGAGACTCCCGCCGAGATCCGTGCACTGGCCACTTGTGGAGTCGATGCAGTCGGCATGTCGACGGCCCTGGAAGCCGAGGCGGCAGTGGAATTGGGCCTGGAAACCGTCGGGCTTTCCTGCATCACCAACAGGGCCGCCGGGCTGAGTTCGGCCCCGCTCAACCACGCGGACGTGCTGGCCACCGCTCAGCGCGGGGCCCTCCAACTGGCGGAAACCCTGAGCCGGTTGATCCTAACCGACCCTCCCGACTGATACCCCCGGCGCTTCCTTGACGGCTTAACCGGTCTCACTAGCATCTCTGTACGATCACGATTGGGCCTCGACGCTGTGTCGAGGTTGTTTTTTGGGCCAGCTTGTGAAATAATTCACAAGACCCAGGGAGACCCACGATGCCGGTCACTCCCGTTTTGACACCTGCAGGGATCGAGCCTGCGTTTGATCTGGCCGCGTATTACCCGGTGCTGATCTACGCAGTGGTGGTGGCGCTGTTTGCCTTCGGCACGATTGCCGCCACGCATCTGTTCCCGTTTAAGCCCCGCAAACCCACGCGCATCAAGGAAATGCCTTACGAGTCCGGCATGGATCCGGTCGGCACGGCTCGGATGCAGTTCGACATCAAGTTCTATCTCATTGCCATCTTGTTCCTGGTTTTCGACGTGGAATTGTTGTTCCTGTACCCGTGGGCCGTGATTGCCTTCGACGAGTCCGGCGATCAACTGTGGCGAACGGTCTTTGGCACCGTGGTGTTCCTGGAAATTCTGGCCTTTCTGGTCACTCTGACCATTGCCTATGTGTACGCCTGGCGGAAGGGGGTGTTTCAGTGGCGCTGACCAGTCTGCTACCCGACTTCCTGGTCACCAAGCTCGATCATGTGGCCAGTTTGTTACGCAAGCACAGCCTGTGGCCGATGCCCTTTGCCACCGCTTGCTGCGGTATCGAGCTGATGGCCACGGCGTCGAGCCGCTACGACATCGCCCGCTTTGGAGCCGAAGCCATGCGCTTCAGCCCGCGGCAGTGTGACCTGATGATCGTCGCCGGCCGAGTGGTCATGAAAATGGTTCCGGTCATGCAACGCATTTGGCTCCAGATGCCGGAACCCAAGTGGTGCATCAGCATGGGTGCCTGCGCCTCCAGCGGGGGCGTGTTCGACACCTACGCCGTGGTTCAGGGCATCGATCGGTTCATTCCCGTGGATGTCTATGTGCCCGGCTGCCCCCCGCGCCCGGAGCAGCTCATCCGGGCCATCCTCGACTTGCAGGACAAAATCCAGCGAACCGGCACGATCGACGCCCGGGAATTCGCCGACCGCTCCAGCTATGAAGGCCCAACGTCCCTGGCGAAGGAACTCTCGCCCCAGGAAACGATCGTCGCCCCCGGCGATTACCGCACCGCGACCCGCTTGCGCGTGCCGTTGAACTGAGTGGGTTCGCGCCGCCCTAGCCCCCTGCGTCGCCATCGCCCTACCCTGGTCCTGCTGTGATCCGGAGTACAGAATGCCCGGTTATCTCGATATCCTCGCCGCCCGTTTTCCCGGCGCGTTCACCACGTCCGTTTTCCGCGATAACCAACGGGTGGTGATTCCGGCCGACAAGGCCCCCGAGGTGCTCCTGCCGCTGCTGCGCTGCCTCAAGGAGGACTGCGGCTTCGACATGCTCGCCGAACTCGGAGGTATCGATTACCTGAACTACCCCAACGCGACGGATCGCTACTGCGTGGTTTATGGGCTGACCAACCTGAGCACCGGGCAGCGCGTGTTCGTGAAGGCCTTCACCAACGATCCTGAACCGGAGTTGCCCTCGGTGGTCGAACTCTGGCGGGGTGCCAACTGGATGGAACGCGAAGTGTTCGACATGTACGGTGTGAAGTTTACCGGGCATCCCGATCTGCGACGGATTCTCCTGCCCCACGAGTTCGCCGCCCACCCGCTGCGCAAGGATTACCCCTTGCGGGGCTACGGCGAACGGCACAACTTCGCCACGGTCACCCGGGCGGAAAGCTGAGAGGTCACCGATGCCCGTTGACGCCATCCCTGCGACCGACGAAATCGCCGGTGCGGACCAGGAGTACCTGTACACGCTGAACTTTGGTCCGCAGCACCCCGCCACCCACACCACCTTGCGACTCATCCTCACCCTCGACGGGGAAACGGTGGTCAAGGCGGTACCGGACATTGGCTTTCTGCACAGCGGCTTCGAGAAGCTCGGCGAAGATCTCGACTTCAATCAGTATGTCACCATCGTGGACCGGATGAACTACATCAGTCCGGTGGCCAATGAAATCGCCTGGCATCACACGGTGGAAAAGCTGCTCGGGATCGAACTGACGCCCCGGTGCAAGTACATCCGCACCATCCTGGCGGAACTGGCCCGCATCTCGGATCATTTGCTGTGCATTGGGGCCGCCGCACTGGATCTGGGCGCACTCACGGCCTTCCTCTACGCCTTCAACCAACGGGAGGCGGTTTACAACATCATCGAGACGGCTTCCGGGCAGCGCTTCCACCCGAGCTTTACCCGCGTCGGCGGCCTGATGGCCGATGTCACCGACGAGTGGGTGGAGTTGATCCGCAAATTCATCCGCGAGTTCCCCAAAGCCCATGCCGACATTAGCCGACTGCTCAACCGCAACCGCATTTTCGTCGATCGCACCAAGGGCATCGGCGTGCTCTCGCGGGATGACGCCATCAACCTGAGTTGTTCCGGCCCCATTGCCCGCGCCTCCGGAGTCGTCCGCGATTTGCGCAAGGATGAGCCCTACCTCGCTTACGGGGAACTTGCCGGGGCCTTCAAGGTCGTCTGTGCCAAGGGCGGCGATTGCTACAACCGCTACCTGGTGCGCATGGGGGAAATGCTGGAGTCGCTGAACATCGTGCAGGCCGCCGTCGAGAACCTGCCCGGTGGGCCGGTGAATGTGGATCTGAACGACAAACTGACCATCCCCGACAAAACCGCTACCTACCGCAGCATCGAGGGACTGATTCAGCACTTCGAACTGTTCATGTGGAACCGCCGGTGGGAAACGCCGATCGAGGAAGTGTACGGAGCGAACGAGACGGCCAACGGAGAGCTTGGCTTCTATGTGGTGGCCGATGGGACCGGGCGAGCCTGGCGGGCCCGCACCCGCCCGCCCTCGTTCATTCACTTCGCCGTCTTCCCCGATCTCATCGAGGGGCATCAGATCTCGGACGTCCCCGCCATTCTGGGTAGTCTGAACATCATTGCCGCCGAGCTCGACCGCTGAGGAAAAGGTGATTCGATGGCCGCACTCTCCGAAGACCTGAAGAACCGGATTCGCGCCGTCCTGCCCAAGTACCCGCGCAAGCAGGCCGCAACCTTGCCCGCCTTGCACCTGGTGCACGACGAGCTGCGCACCGTCTCCACCGAAGCCGTCGCCGAGATTGCCGAGCTGCTGGAGTTGCACCCCTCGGAGGTCTTGGACACCATGACCTTCTACGAGTTCTTCAAAACCGACGGCCAGAAGCTGGGCAAGACGCGGCTGTGGATCTGCCGGGGGCTGGCGTGCATGCTCCGCGGGGCCTACGAGTTGATCGAGCACTGTGAGAAGCAGCTCGGCGTTCACTGCGGCGAAACCACCCCCGACGGCAGCATCACACTCGAGTTCGCCGAATGCATTGGGGCCTGCGACGGTGCCCCCGCCTGCTTGCGGGACGATGTCCATGTAATGAATGTGACTTTCGAAAAGGCGGATGAATTGATCCGGGAGCTGAAACTGAAGTAGCGACGGAAGTTGCGATCAGTGGCTGTGACGAATCGTAACGCGAGCTGTTACGTTTAGTAACGTCTTCATGAGACCATCCTTGCTTTGGGACATTGACCGCTCAGAATAGGTGAAGAGCGGTGGCATCGGGTTAGGTCCCCGTGGTCGACTGCGGATGCCAGCCGGCGGATGCGGTTAACGAGTTGAACACGATTATGAACTACGAACCTGTACTTCTGGCCCGGGTGAACAAACCCAACAGTGCTGCCCTGGAAGGGTATCGCTCCGATGGGGGCTATAGTACCCTCGAGCGGGTGCTGCGCGATCAGAAGCCGGGAGATGTGATCCAGCTGGTGAAGGACTCCGGGTTGCGCGGGCGGGGGGGGGCCGGCTTCCCGTGCGGCGTGAAATGGACCTTTCTGCCGCCCAATCACCCCGGCCCGATTTACTTGTGCGTCAATGCCGATGAATCCGAGCCGTGCACCTATAACAATCGCATCCTGATGGAAAAGGACCCGCATCAAGTCCTGGAAGGGGTGATGCTGGCCTGTTATGCCATCCGGTCCCAGAAAGCGTTCTTCTACATTCGCTACGAATATGGCGACGCTTACCGGAGCGTGCAGGGTGCGGTGGACGAGCTGTACGCGGCGGGTTTGCTCGGCCAGAACATTTTGGGAACCGGATTTCAGCTCGATATCGTGGTGCACCGCGGGGCGGGAGCCTACATCTGCGGCGAAGAGACGGGCCTGATCGAGAGTTTGGAGGGCAAGCGGGCCTGGCCGCGGATCAAGCCCCCGTTCCCCGCGGTCGAGGGGGCTTTCCGCAAGCCCACCATCGTGAATAACGTCGAGACTCTGGCCTGCGTCACCCAGATCCTGAAGCGGGGGATTGACTGGTTCAAGAGTCTGGGGGTGCCGCCCGACCCGCAGAACCCCCGCGATGCCGGCAGCTATGGACCCAAGCTCTACACGCTGGCCGGCCACGTCGAGAAGCCGGGCTGCGTGGAGCTTCCCATGGGGGTGACGCTCCGCGAATTGGTCGAAAAGTACGGCGGCGGCGTCTGGAAGGGCCGCAAGGCCAAGGCCATCAACCCCGGCGGCTTGAGCATGGGCTTCGTGGATGTCAACGCCCCGCTCAAGGGGGCGGACGGCAAAACCGAGTATGACATCCCGCTGGATTTCAACGGCCCGGGCCGGGTGGGCTGCCTGGGGCTGGGCACCGGCGCGGTCACGGTGATCGACGATCAGACCAGCATGGTGGATGTTCTCCACAATGTCTGCCAGTTCTTCGCCCACGAAAGCTGCGGTCAATGCACCCCCTGCCGCGAGGGAACCGGTTGGATGCTCAAGATTGTGGACCGCCTGCGGCGTGGCCGAGGCCGGCGCGAAGATCTGGACATTCTGGTGGACGTGGCCGACCGAATCGGCATCATGCCCGGAACGACCATCTGCGGACTGGCCGATGGGGCCGGCTGGCCGGTCAAAACTGCCATCCGCAAGTTTCGTGCAGAGTTTGAAGCGACCATCCGAACGGGTGCCCGCAGCAAGTACGCGAAATCCCTGGATGTGGTTTCCAACCACTGAACCTTCACAAGCAGCTCTCGGAAGCTGCGGGAGTGGATCATGCGATCACTCATCCTGGCCCTGCTGGTGGCGCTGGCCGCCTTTGGCTGCGCCAAGACGAATCCGAAGGCTACCAAAAACGAGGGCAACGAGGGCATGGCCGCCGCTTCCCGGGTCGCACCACCGGCCCCCAGTGACAGTCGCCAAGGCCCGAGCGAACCGGAGCCCACACGCCCCACGGAGGAGGCAAGCTCAAGCGGCACTGGGAAGGCGAGCAAGCCCAACTGGCTGACCGACCCACGCTATGCCAAAACCCAGCCGAAGACCGAATCAACCCCAGCCGCGCCTCGTGAAGACGAGAACTCCATTCCGGGCAAGCCCGGTTGGGGCCTGCGACCACCGGAAGGTGGGTGGACTCCACCCGCAGGCGGCGGACTCCAGCCCCTGACACCCAGCATCGGCGGTGCTGGCGAAGCCTTACCCCAACAGCCGTTCCCACCCGCACCCGCAGGCGGCGGACTCCAGCCCCTGACACCCAGCATCGGCGGCGCTGGCGGAGGCTTCCCCCAACAGCCGTTCCCACCCGCACCCGCAGGCGGCGGACTCCAGCCCCTGACACCCAGCATCAGTACTGGGGCCGCACCCCAACTTCCCGGAGCGGGTGGCAACCGGCCCGTGCCCGATCAGCCGGAATCGCCTCCGAAGCCCAAGACCGGTGGGAAGACGCCGGTCACCGAGAAGGACATGCGGGAAGTGTGGACCTTCATCGATACGGCATCGGGGGCCAGCGGCATGATGCCCGGCCCGGAAGTGATTTATGCCAGCCTGGTCAAGGCCAACTCCCCCGCCGCGGCGCTCATCAAAAATGGCGCGATCTCCCTGACGGCGACGCAGAAGCGGGAAAGTGTCTGGGCCTTCGAGACGGAGGCCCTCAGCCGGGGTGGGCTGGTCGTCAGCCAAAACGGAGTTGAGACGCTGACCGCAACTGAACTGATCAAGCGGTTGATGAATCCCTAAACCTAAGGTCCGTCGCAGGACCGGCTGGAGCGGATGTGGCAAGGCCAACCGATCAGCCCGAACGTACCACAACCCCGGACCCCCTGCTTCCTGGGAACGAAATTGGATTGAATCGATGGCAACCGTCTACGTGAACGATAAACCGGTCGAGATCGGTAACGCGCGACTGAACTGCATTCAGGCGGCTCAACTGGCCGGTGTCTTCATTCCGCACTACTGCTGGCATGAGACGCTTTCCGTGGTGGCCAGTTGCCGCATGTGTCTGGTTGAAGTGGGCGATGTGACCAAGGATGGCACGTTGGTCATGCAACCCAAGGTGGTGCCGGGCTGTCAGACCCCTGTTCGCGATGGCACCACCATTGTGACCGGGGAGTACGATCAACGCGATCCCTCTTACCCGCCGCGGCCCTATGATGCCAATTACCTTAAAGGCGGCAAACCGGGCGAGCGAGCCAAGAAAGCCCAGGCGGATACCCTCGAAGGGCTTTTGCTGAATCATCCTTTGGATTGCCCCGTTTGCGACAAGGCCGGCGAGTGCTTGCTGCAGGATTACAGCTTCCGCTATGGCCGAAGTGAATCCCGGATGGTGGACCCCAAGAACACGCCGCCCAACAAACCGGAGCTGTCCAGCAAAATCACGCTGTTCACCGACCGGTGTATCATGTGTACCCGCTGTGTGCGGTTCACGCGTGAGATCAGCGGCACGGGGGAATTGTTTGTCAACGGCCGCGGCAACCATGAGGAAATTGATGTCTTCCCAGGCCGCCCCCTGGAGAACAAGCTGGCCGGGAATGTGGTCGATCTGTGCCCGGTCGGGGCGCTGGGCAGCAAGGATTTCCTTTACAAGCAGCGCGTGTGGTACTTAAAGACCAGCAATGGCGTCTGCTCGCGGTGCAGCACCGGTTGCAGCGTATACGTCGATTCGAACAAGGACATCGTGTACCGGCTCCGACCACGGCCCAACCCGCAAGCCCAAGGGCATTTCATGTGCGATGAGGGTCGCTACGGCTACCACTTCACCAATTCCGCTGACCGGCTGATCCGTCCCGTGGTGCGCACGGCGGGCCAGCTCCGACCCACGCCCTGGAACGCCCTGCTTCCCGAACTGCAGCAGATCGTCCGCACCGCCCAGGCACCCGTGGCCGTGCTCTCGCCCTTCCTCACTCTGGAGGAGGCCTACCTGCTGGGCATGGGCTTCCAGGCACTGTCGGCGAAGGTGAAGTTGACGCTGGGACCGGTTCCGATCGTGGGAGAAGACGACAAATACCCCAAGGATGTCCGGGGCAACCCAATCGAGCCGGTGAAATTCACGATCCGGGCGGAGAAGTGCCCCAATCGCCAGGGAGTCGAAGCAGTGCTCGCCCACCTGCAAGGCGAGGTCATCCCGTTCGCGGAGGCGGCCAAGGGTGCCGATGCGATGTGGTTCGTCGGTGGTTACCCCGATCCTGAAGAGCTCAACGCCACAATACCCGAGGGCTGGTCGGCCCCGGCGGTGCTCGTAGTACAGGATCTCTTTGCGACGAAACTGACCGATGCCGCCCAGATCGTGCTACCCGCCACGACGGCCTTCGAGAAGGACGGTACATTTGTCAACCATGCCGGATTGGCTCAACAATTTCCCCGTTCCGTCCGGCCCCCGCACGAAATCCGAAGTGAGCTGCAATTGGCGTTTGATTTACTCGGCCGACGCGGATTGGTTCAGCCCCGGGCAATCCGGGCCGAACTGGCCAAAGCGATACCCGCATTTGCCAGCCTGGCCGAGCACGACCTCCCGGCTACGGGAATGCGTTTTGAGCTGGCCCTGGCCTGAGAGATGGGTTCCCGCCTCGATTGAGGCGACTTTTGTGAAGGTGATGTACGGCAATGCCTCTGTTCGACCCGATCAACACCGCGATCGTGATTGTCGCCCTGATGGCGGGCGTCCTCGGTTTGTGCGGCTACCTGACGCTCTCGGAGCGGAAAATTTCGGCGTGGATGCAGGATCGGCTCGGCCCCAACCGCGTGGGTCCCAAGGGCCTGTTTCAGCCCCTCGCCGATGGCGGGAAGTTCTTCCTGAAGGAAGAAGTCGTACCCAGCCATGTCGATCGGATCTTTTACCTGCTCGCCCCCGCGGTGGCCGTTGGCACAGCGTTACTGGCGTTGGCAATTGTCCCCTTTGGGGCAACAACACCGGCCCCCGATCCCATCCCGGCTCGATTGACCGCGGAAGGGATCAGCCCGCTGACCCAATTTGAGCAACAGCACCAGGCGTACCAACAGCAATTCAACTTCGTACTGAACCCTGGGCTGGATATCGGCGTGTTGTATCTCTTTGCGCTCGGCTCGTTGGCGGTTTACGGCGTAATCCTGGCCGGCTGGAGCGCGAATAACAAGTATTCGCTTCTCGGCTCGCTGCGGGCCAGTGCTCAGATTGTCAGTTACGAAATCCCGCTGGGGTTGTCGGTCCTGGGGGTGTTTTTGCTGGTGGGGTCGCTCAATCCCGAGAAAATCATCGCCTGGCAAACGAGCCACGGAACCTGGCTCCTGCTGCTACAACCCCTGGCCTTGCTTCTGTTCATGACGAGCCTTTATGCCGAGGATAACCGCCTGCCCTTTGATTTGCCCGAAGCGGAGCAAGAACTCGTCGGCGGCTATCACACGGAATACTCGAGCTTGAAACTGGGTCTATTGTTGCTGTCCGAATATGTGCACCTGGTGACCTCGAGCTTCATGATCGCGGTGCTGTTTTTGGGCGGCTGGAGCCTGTTCGGGCTGGAATCGCTCATCGAAAACCCAACGGTGGCAGCGGTTGTGAAGCTCCTGGTACTGTGCGGAAAGATGGTGGCCCTGTGTGTGTTTGCCCAGTTGGTGCGCTGGACGATCCCTCGGTTCCGCTTCGATCAGCTAATGAATCTGGCCTGGAAGGTCATGATCCCGCTGGGGCTTTTGAACCTGCTGAGTGTCATGGTCGTGAAGCAGCTGGGAGCCTCGTTGGTGCTACTGCCCCTGTTCTCGGGGTTGCTGTTTATTGGTGTGGGCGTGCTGTCGGCACGCTGGCAAGGATCGGTGACCAACCCGAAGCGGAAGGTGGCCAAGTTGCCACCCGGCTTGCCCCCCGGCGTAACCTACGCCAGCTAGTACACACCCGAAGCTTGAACTGCGGAGGAACTCATGCCCATCGCGGAGTCGGAGATCAAGTGGATCGAGGAACCCCGTTTGGGGTTGTGGGAGCAACTGTATGTTCCCGCCCTGATCGATGGTTTGAAAACTACCGTCGGCCACCTGTTCAGCCGGAAAGTGACCGAGCAGTACCCGGAAGAAGAACCGAAACTGCCTCCGAATTACCGGGGCGTTCACCGGCTGAATCGAGATGAGAAGGGACGGGTAAAGTGCGTGGCCTGCTACATGTGCGCCACGGCCTGCCCCGCCCACTGCATTGATATCGTCGCGGCCCCAGCCCCGGCGGACTGGCAACGCGACGGTCGCGAGAAATACCCGGAAACGTTTGTGATCGACGAATTACGCTGCATTTACTGCGGGATGTGTGAGGAAGCCTGCCCCGTGGACGCGATCGAACTGACCACCCTGTACGATCTCACGGGGTTGAGCCGCGAAGAAATGGTCTTCGACAAGGAAAAGCTGTTAAGCGTCTTCGATCAAACCACAGCCGCGGGCACCGATCCGATTCGCACCCGATCCGGACGACTGGGCCCGGCGAGTGAGCCACCACCCGAGTAACCAACCGAGCGAAGTTCGAGCCGGTTGGACCGGTCAACCGAGGCTCCGTCTCAGGAAGAATTTCGACGGGGGGCTGACACCCCCTGCTAGCTTGATATACCATTCCGCGACCCGCTTGTGAACTTTTGCACGAACTCGACATGAACCTGTTTGCACTGACGCCGGCGCAAGTTTCAGCAGGGCAGATGAGCCTGGCTGCTGTGCTGGCTATTGTCGGGTTCACATTGTTACTTCCCCGCCCCCGGGGTCGATCGGTTGCGGGTGGTATTGCCGCACTGCTTGCCGCGGCAACGGTGTTCGTTGTCTGGCTCGACACAGTTTACGGCCATCCAATGGCCGATCGCGTGGGTACAGTGCTGTTCTGGCTATTTAGCAGTGGAGCCCTGGTGTTTGGCACCATTCTGGTCGTGCAACGCAATCCGGCCCGGGGTGCCATTGCCTTTGCCTTTGTCATCCTGAGCACCTGCGGCTTGTTTCTGCTCCTGGCTGCCCCCTTCCTGATGGCCGTAACCATCATCGTTTACGCCGGAGCTATCATTGTGACGTTCCTGTTTGTGCTGATGCTCTCACAGGTTGCCGGTCCATCCAACGAAAACGACCGCAGCCGGGAGCCGCTCTTCGGTTCGCTTGCGGGATTCGCCTTTGCCGGTTTGGTGCTCTTTACCTTGTATTTGAGTACCTCGCCGCAATCCGCCGCAGCAAGTGCGGAAGGAGCGATTCCCGGACCACCTGAACAGCGACTTCCGATTCGCGTGCTTGCAGAGGAAGAACGGAAGGCATTGCGGGAAGCTGTGGCCCGACTCGACGAGGCCGAGGCGCGCTTGGGGCCGGAAGCTGGCAGCCGGGACGATCGCCTCAGCTATTTCGAAGCCATCCGCGACATGATTGCAACTGTGGTCGGGTCGTCGATTCCTACCCGTGACGGTTCTCTTCGCCTGCGGCTCGAGCACCAGCCTACTCAACCTGGGGTAGCACCGGAACTCCTCCGGAAGGATGAACAGGCCCAACAGGTCTTGCACCGTGCGGACCGCGTGCAGCAACTGAATGACCGGACCTTTACAGCCGTGGAAGGGCACTTGATCGAGGGTAAACCGGATCGAGACGCCGTTCGCGCTCAGCTCCGGGCCCTTCGTGAGGAGGTACTTTTGCTGGCCAGTGCTACCGAGCTGCCGAGCCGAACTGTCGCCAATTTGGGCTTTGTGCTGTACAGCGAGTATTTACTGGCTGTCGAGTTGACCGGTGTGCTGCTTCTGGTCGCAACTGTTGGCGCGATTGCGATCGCCCGCCGCAAGGGAGCCACACCATGATCACACTCGAACATTACCTCGTTGTGGCTGCCACACTATTCAGTATCGGACTCGTCGGATTCCTGACGCGTCGCAACCTGATAACGATGTTTCTGTGTGCGGAGATGATGCTGCAGGGTGTGGCCATTAACCTGGTCGCCTTTGCCCGTTACCACGGCAACCTCCAGGGCCAGGTTTTCGTGCTGTTCATCGTGGCGGTGGCCGCCTGTGAAGCAGCAATCGCCCTGGCGCTGTTTCTGACACTATACCGTCGCAACCGGTCACTCGATTCAACCGATTGGCAAACTTTACGTGAACTCGGTGTGCCCCCTGCGGTGGACACGGAGCCACTCCCCCCGGCACCACCCGAAACTCCCGACATTCACTTGCCCCCTGCCGGAATCCGCCCCGCGCTGACCACGGAGGAGGCAGCCCGTGTCTAGCCCAACTGAACTCGCCCTGACGATCCTCGCTCTGCCCCTATTGGCCGCAATCCTGGCTGCCATCTTTTCCTGCACGCCATTCCGAGCAGCAGCCAACTGGCCACTAATTGGCGCTTGTGCCCTGGCAGCCGCTCTGGCACTGATACTCGTCGGTCAGATTGCTTCTGCGACGGGTTCACGGGCTGTTAGCGATGCAATTACTTGGTTTCAGGCCGGCAAGCTGCAGGTCCACTTCACGCTGACGATTGATCCACTGTCGGCCATCATGCTGGCGATGATTACCTTCATCGCCACGTGGATTGCGTTGTTTTCCACCGGCTACATGCACGGCGATCCGGGCTTTGGCCGGTACTTTGCAATCATGAGTCTGTTCGTTTTCAGCATGTGTGGGCTGGTGCTAGCCAATAATTTCCTACTACTGGTCGCCTTTTGGGAAGGGGTGGGCCTGTGTTCGTATTTGCTGGTCGGGTATTACTTCGAAAAGCCCTCAGCAGCCGCCGCGGCCCGCAAAGCCTTCCTCGTGACCCGGATCGGCGACACGGGGTTCATCATCGGCATCTTCTTGCTCTGGAAACTCGGGGGCTGGCATACGGATCTGACAGCGCTGTTTGATCATATTCAGCAGAACCGCCCCGATGAAGCCACCCTGACCACAGCGCTGTTGTGTCTGTTTTGCGGGGCCGTCGGTAAAAGCGCACAGTTCCCGCTGTACGTCTGGTTGCCGGATGCGATGGAAGGCCCAACACCGGTTTCGGCGCTCATTCACGCCGCAACGATGGTCACCGCCGGGGTGTATCTGTTGGCTCGCTGCGCTCCAGTATTTGCCATCAGCCCGGTTGCTCAATGCACCGTGGCGTGGATCGGCGGCATCACGGCTCTTCTGGCGGCGTTCCTGGCGTTGGGTCAGTACGATCTGAAGCGCGTCTTGGCCTACTCAACGGTCAGCCAATTGGGGTTCATGTTCGTGGCCCTGGGTACTCTGGGTGCAATCCACCCGGCATTTGCAGTTACGGCAGCCATTTTCCATCTGTTCACCCACGCCTTTTTCAAGGCGCTGCTCTTTCTGGCCGCTGGTAGTGTCATGCATGCCATGGGCGGCGTCATCGATATGCGTCGTTTCGGTGGGCTTCGCCAACTCTTGCCGATCACCCATATCACATTCCTTTGCGGTGCTGCTGCATTGGCCGGCATTCCCTTGCTCTCCGGCTTTTGGAGTAAGGACCTGATTCTGGAAGCGCTCACCGAAGCCAGCGAAAGCGCTAGCCCTTACACGGCGGCATACTTCGTCCTCTTAGGTGTCGCGCTTCTCACCGCGTTTGCAACGGCTTTTTACACCTTTCGAGCTTACTTCCTCACATTCTGGGGTGAACAGAAGGTGCCCGACGAAGCCGGGCACCATGCCCATGAATCACCCCGGATTATGACAATCCCCTTGCTGATTCTGGCAATCGGAGCTGTGTTCGTCGGGATTGTGGCCGAGCCATTTACGCACTGGTTCAGTAACTTTCTTGGCGAAACACCGTCGTTGCAACAAGCGGCAGTGATGGCCCATTCGCCAGTCCCGGAACACCATTTTAACTGGTCGATCGCTCTCCTCAGTAGCCTTCTGGCTCTGGGCGGGGTCGGCATCGCCTATGCCCTTTACCGCAAGGGAGGCCCAGAGGAATTACCCGGTGGCGTGGCCCCCATTTTTGCGCTGTCGCGGAACAAGTTGTACATCGAAGATGCTTACGAAGCCGCTATTGTGGAGCCGGTGACCGGGTTGGCTGGGCTGGCTCGGGTCTGCGATGGGTTACTGGATGCCATCACACGGTTGGTGAGTTCGCTCCCCCGGTTTGTCGGGCAATGGCTTCGACCAATGCAAAACGGCCTCGTTCAGTTTTATGCTTTGTCGATGACGTTGGGATTAGTTGTGTTCGTGGCGTTTGTGATGTTCCGGGTGGCGAGGTAGAGGGCCGAGAAGAAGCATGGTGGCCACAACCCGTATCCTGGTGCTGCTCCTGGTGGTGGTGCCGTTGATGTCAGCAGTGCTGGTGCCGCTGTGCGGGCACTTGGCCCGGCGGATGGCGCTTTGGCTGGCTCTGCTGCACCTCACATTGACGACCATTGTGGTACTGACCAGTCTCCCGGTGTTGAATCTCCGCGCCGAGACTGAGCTCTCCGCCACATCTCCTGATGTTCACCGGTTCCGCCCACTATTCGTCCCGGGTGACATCAGCGGGAGCGAGGGAGCCAGTGGCCGCACCGGATGGACGCTGATGCGTCTATCGACGAGCGTGGAGTACCCCGACCGCGGGGGGCCGAACTTCCAGTTTTATCTGGGGGTGGATGGCCTGAACATCTGGCTGGTCGCCTTGGCAAGCCTCATGGTGATTCCGGCGATCTTGGTCTCCTGGAATTCCGTGCGTGAACGACCCGGAGCGTATCATGGTTGGTTGTTTCTGCTTCAGGGAGCGGCGATCGGAGCGTTTCTGGCGTTCGATATTCTCCTCTTTTACGTCTTCTTCGAACTGACTCTGATCCCCGCGTTTTTCTTGATCGGCCACTGGGGAATGGGTTCGGGGCGGCGTGATGCGGCCCGCAAGTTCTTCCTGTACACTCTCGCTGGCAGTCTCCTAACCCTCATAGGCGTTGTTGGGGTCGTCATTACCAACCCCGGGCCTGATGGTGCGATTACCTTCTCCCTACCGGATTTGATGGCTAACGTGCAACTCAAGCTGAATACTGCCCAACATGAGTTGTTGAACGGTCGCCCCGAATTGCTGACACAACTGCAGCAGACGCAATTCTGGCTCTTTCTGGGAATGATGGCGGGGTTTCTGGTCAAGGTACCGGTCTGGCCCTTCCATACCTGGCTTCCTGCTGCTTACGGTGAAGCGCCTACAGGGGTCACCATCTTGCTCTCAGCCTTGCTTGCCAAACTGGGAACCTTTGGCATTCTCCGCTTCGTGTTGCCGTTAACACCCGATGCTGCCATCCAATATGGTTTGCCTGTGCTTGGCACATTGGCTGCTTTCGGTATCGTGTACGCAGCACTTTGCGCCTATGCTCAGTCCGACATCAAACTGATGATTGCGTACAGTTCCGTCTCCCATCTCGGCTTTCTCGTTCTGGGCCTTTTTGCCTTCAACACCGAGGGTTTGTCCGGTGCGGTTTTACACATGGTGAATCACGGCCTGAGCACCGGCGGACTTTTTGCGATGACCGTTTTTCTAACGGATCGTTACCGCACGACTCTCATGAGCCAATTTGGTGGACTGATGGGCCGATACCCAAATTTCGCGATACTCACGTTCGTTTTGTGTCTGGCATCGATCGGCTTGCCGGGATTAAACAACTTCGTCAGTGAAATGCTCATGCTGGGGGGATTGTTCGATGCCCGCAACCCAAGATCTCCCGGCTTCGGGTTAGCCGTTGTGGCGGCGATAGGAATACTGCTCAGTGCGTGGTACATTCTCACGATGCTTCAACGTATCTTTTTCAATCCGTTACGTGAGCCGCAAGCAGTGCTTCCCGAGTCAACCGATCTCAGCGGCCGTGAGTGGTTGGTCCTCGGTCTGCTCGCTGGGTTATGCCTGCTGCTCGGGCTCTTACCCCAGCCGATCCTCGATTCCATGCGCTGGGATATCCACCAACTGGCTACCATCGGTCATGAGGCCCGGATCCGAGTTGCGGGCTAATTGGTGACACTTTGGAGAACGAGGCGAACCTGTGAATCCGCTGTCCGATCCACTGGTGCAACAAACGCTAACGGGCATTTTCCGGCTCGTTGTGCCGGAAATCGCGCTGGTGGCGACCGCGTGCATCCTCTTTTTATTCGGATGCATGACGAATCGCCGTGGACTGTGGTGCCTCGTCTCGTTCATGGGCATCAGCTTGGCGGCGATACTGACCAATGCTTTGAAAACCGAGTTGCCACTTGTAGTGACTTCCTCGGCCATCCTTCCCGACGCTACTGCCACGTTCATTCGCTGGTTTGCGATCAGTTCATCAGCGGTTCTTCTTTTGCTAACCTGGCCGGAAATCACGGACTCGATCGCCGCAGAGTATTACGGTTGCTTACTGACGCTGACAGCCGGCGTATCCCTGGTTGGTCGTGCCAACGACCTTGTCACACTCTTTCTGGCTCTCGAACTGATCAGTATCCCGACATACATCCTACTGTACCTGCCCGGCCGCTCCAGCTTAACCCAAGAAGCTGCTGCCAAGTATTTCTTGCTGAGCATCCTATCGTCAGCCGTGTTGTTGTTTGGATTTAGCTATCTGTATGGGCTAGTGGGAAGCACCAATATTCGCGTCATCACCGACACTCTATCGAAGGCCAATGCCGAGGTACTCTCTCCATTAGCCGTGCTAGCCACTGTGCTCGTCATTGCCGCCATCGGCTTTCGTATCACAGCAGTGCCATTCCACTTTTACGCTCCCGATGTCTACGAGGGTGGCCCCACGGGAGTAGTGGCCTTGCTTGCCGTGCTGCCTAAGGTGGCCGGATTTGTAGCTCTGGGTCGCTTGTTGGGACTGATCGGTGGCAACATTCAGCCAATGCTGTTCGAAAGCTCAGCCTTGCTACCGCTGCTGTTGTGGATTCTGGCAATACTGACCATGACTGTGGGCAACGCCCTGGCGCTTTTGCAAGACAACATCCGCCGCATGCTCGCCTATTCCGGTGTAGCTCATAGTGGCTATATGCTAATGGGCCTGGTCGTGGCTTCTTCGGTACCACAGACCCGCGGAAGTGTTGATTTCGCCATTAGTGGTGTGGAAGCGCTATTCGTCTACTTAGCGGCTTATGCGATGATGACGCTGGGGGCTTTCGCGGTCATTTTGTCTCTTAGCAAAGGGGATCGCCCAATCGAGGCGATCGACGACCTGGCGGGCTTGGGTCAATCCCATCCGGTGACGGCAGGCGCGATGGGGGTATTTCTCTTCAGTCTGATTGGGCTGCCATTAACCGCTGGCTTTATTGGGAAGCTATTGCTCTTTATCGGGGTATTCACTGCCTCCACAGATACCCCGGCGATGACTAGCTTGTATCGCTGTCTGGCAGTGGTGGCTGCTATCAATGCTGCAATTGGGGCATACTACTATTTACGTGTTCTGGGAGTTATGTATCTGCGCACGCCCTTACGACCACTGAGCAACACTCAGGCAAGCCCGACTCTGCTGGCGGTCGTGCTGCTCGCAATCGGTACACTCTTCGTTGGTATGTATCCCCAGCCACTGGTGCAAGCCGCTCGCGACGCCGTGGTCGTCCCGCAGCTTTCGAACCGCAGTCAATGATCCGGATCGCTGCTTGTAAGCACTGTGAACGTTGTTAGTGCTCCACCCCAATCTGTTCTAGCTTCCTATGGTCTCGCTTTTCGGGATCTCCAGTGGGTCGCTGTGCAGGGTGGTTTCAGCGGAGCACTCATTTGGCGTGGGGAGGAGGACCATCAAGCTCGTTTGGCCTTGAAACGTTGGCCTTCCACAATGTCCGCCAGCCGGCTTCGGGAAATTCATGGGTGGTTGGGCCAAGCCGCACGATTACCCTTCGTTCCCAAAGTAGTTCAAACACTCAGCGGAAGCACCCTTGTCACAGAATTTCATCAACTGTTCGACGTCACCTCCTGGCTTCCTGGTTCTCCATGCAACGAGCCAACCGTTACTGAAGTCGAAGCAGCTTGCGAAGCAGTGGCTCAATTACACTCCCTGTGGCCCCCGGTCAAACACGGTCGCTGCCCCGGCTTGCTAAATCGACTGCGGGTGCTATCCGATTGGCTTCATGACCCTACGCACAGTGCCCCGCGCCAAGTACCTGAAATATTTCAAACGCTAATTCCACGTGCCATCGCTACTGTCAACCGGCAAGCCCATGCGGCTTTTGTCGCACTTGAACCCTGGGCTGAACTGACTCTACCTTTACAACCTTGCTTACGCGACCTACGGGGTGAACACATCCTGTTCAGTGGATCCAAAGTGACGGGAATCGTCGATTACGGTGCGATGGCGGTAGATTACCCCGCCGTGGATCTAGCTCGCTTACTTTGCGACCTGGCAGCAAATAACGCTGGCCACTTCACTGCTGGACTAGCGGCCTACCACCGGGCTGGGGGGCAGCTGAATGTGCCAGGCGGGTTCGTGCAGGCCTTGTGTCGCAGTGGCGCAGTTTGTTCGTTGATCGGTTGGTTTGTTCGATTTTCCGAGGGGATTGGGCCCGAGCTGTGTTGGAACAAGATAGCTTCGCGAATCGAGCAATTAATTAACCAGCTTGAATCTTTTGACCCCGTCTAAGCTACCTATTTCACCTACTTAGCGCTGTCGACTTTTCAGGCAGAACCCCGGCACTTTGCGTGATTGATTATTTGACTCAGGATTCTCACCGCACTAGGGTTTGTGCGTGAATGAGTCGCCGGTCACATCGGTTCAGACCGACCCAACCGCTCGGTTACCCCTCCGATCATTCCGGTAGGGAATTTGATCGGGCATCCTGCGACAGGCGGTGGAGCCAGTGTAACCCGCCGACTCAAGCCTCACGGAGTGGTGTCATGCTCGGCAGGTTCGTTCGCCAAGTAGTCGCCTTTCTCAAGGACGAAAGTGGCCCGACTGCAGTCGAGTACGCCGTGATGTTGGCTTTGATCCTTGTTGTCATCCTTGCTGCGGTGTCGAACATCGGAGGAACAACGAGCGACATGTTTAATGACGTGGCCTTGCAAGGGGTCAAAGTCAAGTGACCGGCCGGCCGGGGTCGCGCCCCGGAGAGTCGGTAAATGCTTGTCGAGCGGGGAACTCGGCTAGCAATGAGTAGTTGTGGTTGTTGTACGTCTTATTCACAGGGAGATCGACATGCGTGGTTTGTGCAAGAAGTTTGTGAACTTTTTGAAGCAAGAAGATGGCCCAACTGCAGTTGAATACGCCGTCATGCTAGCTCTGATCATTGTGGTGTGCATCGCTGCAGTCACCACGCTGGGCTCCAACGCGAACGAGACCTTCAGCTTCGTCGGCTCGACGATCAAGCCGGTCTGAGCAGGCACGATTCCAACTTGGCAACGCTTGCGAGCCGAGCCGACACGGGCTCGGCTCGTGTGTTATAGCTGATTAGCAACCATTGCATTCTGTTCTTTCCAATTACCTAGGTGACCGCCGATGGCAACTGAAGCCCCGTCTCTTGTTTCACCAAGTACCCCCCCTGACGATCTAGGGCTGGATCAGGCGTTCCTGCTCCAACTATCCCGAATGCCGTTACTTGCCCTGCTGTGGGTTGTCGCGGCCGTGATTTCGCATCAACTTTGGGCATTCGTCTGGCCCCACGGTCTCAATGCAGGGCCATTGATTGTCGTTTGCGTCGGAATGATACTCGCTGCCTTTATCGATGGCTGGTCGCTGAAAGTGCCGAACTGGGTAACCTTACCATTAATTTTGAGTGGTTGGTTCTTGGGCACGCTGCATAGTTTTGGCGTATCACCGGACGGTGGTACTGGCGGGATTGGACTAGCCTTGCTGGGAACATTCCTCGGATTTGCGTTGCTCTTTCCTATGTTGGCGATCGGTGGGGTAGGAGTCGGCGATGTGAAAATGCAGATGGGTTTTGGTGCATGGGCGGGAGCTTTTTTCGGGACCGGAGCGACAACTGCCGCAGCGGGTATGCACCCCTTGCATGGGTTGGGGGTGGTGTTCTGGGCGTTTGTCTTTGGTGCTCTTGCTGGAGGCGCTTTTGGTCTGGTCATGATCTTGCTGCGGCGGCAATTTGGAGCTAATGCCACAATGGTGAAGGAGATTGGCCAGGATCTGAAACTCTTTGCTACAGGCAATGTGTCACACGCATCGCAACGTGCCAAGGACCGTCGAAAAGTGTGGGTCAAACTGCCTTACGGCATTCCGCTGTGCGTCGGCTTTTTACTTTACCTGGGGTATATGCTCATCCTTCAAAGCTGATATTCGCCCAAAGCAGAAAAATCGGCGCACTCACAACGCCGCTGCCATCAAGCATGAGCTATAGAACTGTCAAGCTGCAAATTCTCCGTTTGTCTGCGATAACCGGAAAGACTGAAGTAACCTGTCCTCCGGGGTCGAATTTAAACGCGGGGAAGCAGGGCCGTTACACCACACAAGCCAGGTAAATCCGCTAAGGTTCTGGTGGCCGATTATTCGGGTTTCCAGAGCTGACCGGTTATCGCCGTCTGGCATGGTGCGGTCCCAGCAAAATGAACCAGTTTGGTTCAAGTTCATTGGATACTCAAGGTCGCCAAACCCCGTCAGCGGCGACTAGGTCTGACCGGCCATGTGGTCGGCAGCGACCGAGCGCTGAGTATGTCAGCGCCAAATCCCCGGATTGTCTCATCCCCTCCTGAGACATCCCGCCATGGCAGCCCCGTGGCGCCAGTACTCTGTTATTCCCGAGGGGTGGCACCATGAAGCAGAAGAACTTGATTTTGATGGTGGTTGCGGTTGGGTGTGGCCTCGTTGCTGCGTTCCTGACCACGCAGATTAACGCCAAGCCCAAGATTGAACAGGTCGAGGTTTGGGTCGCCAAAAAGGATTTGCCGGTGGGCACCACACTTACCGAAAGAGACCTGCTCAATTACGCGGTGAAAAAACCGATTGCAAAGCAAGCCCTGCCGGCGTCGTTCGTTGTGGATGAAAAAGAGTTAATCGACAAGCGACTCACACGCCCATTCACAAAGGAAGAGCCATTTGTCCCTTCGGCTTTGGCTAAACATGGCGTCATCACCCTTCCAGATGGCAAGGACATGGCCTCGCTACCGATGAATGTCACCAACGGTGTCGCGGGATTCGTAGGGCCGGGCTCCAAAGTGGACGTGCTAGCCTCGGTCAAGCTTGGAAATAAGTTGGAAGCCTTCCCACTGTTGATTGACATGCTCGTGCTCGCGGTGGATACCCACACCTCCTACGACAACCAAAAGGGGGTGTTTCCCAATATGAGTACCGTATCGTTCGCCGTCACTCAGGAAGAAGCTCTTTTGCTGCAACTAGCCCAGCGACGAGATTGCCACCTCTCATTGCTATTACGCCACCCAGGCAAGCCCATCGATCCAAGTTATGACATTAAGAAAATTAAGAAGCTACTGGAAGATGATCGCCATCCCGCGAAATTAGTCACGTTTGATAAAGGTGACGATGCACCCCAACCGGATGGACCTGCTCCTGCTCCTGCTCCCCGGTTAGAAACAACCAAAGTTCTTGTGGCGTCTGTCGACATCCCAGCGAACACCGATATCACTCGTGACCTGATCGAGCAGCGATTTGTGGAACGTGAGATACCCAAAGAGTTGGCCGAGGGAGTCATTACCGACTTTACCCCGCATCTGGCTAAGGTGTTCAAGACCGGTGTTGCTCGGGGTCAATGGGTCACGGAGGGTATGATTGGTTCACCCGTACCCAAGCCAGCGCCTCAGGATCACCAAATCGATAACCAACCTAAGCCTGAACCGAATGATAGTGCAACTCCAACTGAACCCGTTCGTCCATCGGCTTCACCACGGATTACTCAGCGAACGCACGATATTTATGGCCACACCACTAGTGGAACTTTGATCTATCGCTACGAGGAAGTAAAGCCGGGTGATTGGAAATTGAAGGAGACGCTGACTCCGGAACAATTAGCAGCGAAGTCGAAACTTGGCTCAGACACGAAGCCCAGCCCCGGAGGGTCTACCAGTACGGAACCGAAAAAGTTGGATTGAATTGTTCTGCCCGGTGTCGGGCGGAGGTGACTTACCCGACACCAGATGCCATCCCCTGGCATAAGCCAGCATGGCGAATAGCCCCGATTGGAGGCCGTGTGGCCCCGATCGTTTCGAATCTTGAAGCAGTCGGGCGGTTCACCGCCTTTATCCCGCGAGGAGAGGTGAAAGGATGCACCCTAAACGAAACGTGCGACGGTCCCTGCTCTGGGGTCTCGTGTTGGTCATGGGGTTGTGTGCCACGATCACGTTGGCACAAGAGCCCAAGCAACCAGCACCACCTGATGTCGCCATCGATCGCGGCACGGGTGCTCTGCTCGTGCCCTTGGGAGGAGTTGTTTCCTTTGACCCCAAATTGGACCCAAATGCGCTGATCACGGATTTTGTTGTGACGCGTGAAGACATTGTACAGGTTCGCCCCGACCCCGCTCGCAAAGGGGCATTCCTGCTAACTGGCCGCACCACGGGTTTATCCCAATTGATTCTATCCCTCAAAGACCGCCCCCGGCAGGTGTATGACATCGTGGTACAACCGGATCTCAATTTGCTTCGCAACATCATTAAGCGAACAGTGCCTACTGCGGCGGTCGATGTGCAGCCTGGGGTCGGCAACGTCATCATCCTGAGCGGCTATGTGACCAGCCCGCAGGACGCCGATACTGTGGCCCGTCTGGCAACCAATGCAGCTGGTGGTAACCCCAACAATGTGATTAATGCGGTGCAGGTTGGGGGTGGGCAGCAAGTTCAAATTGATGTGGTGATCGCTACGGTGAATCGCAGTTTGCTCCGCCAGCGCGGCTTCGACTTTGCGATTCCAGGCAGTACTGTGACATTTCAAAGCGTTATCAGTGGACTGATTGGTACCCAACTCGGAACCAACCCGCCGACCATTAACAATACGGCGAACCTGCAACTGGGGATCGTACCTACGCCGTTCTTCGCTGCCCTGCAGGCGTTGAGAGTCGAGAATATCGTCAAATTCCTTGCGGAACCGCGAGTTACCACGCAATCTGGTCGACCCGCTTTCTTCCGAGTGGGTGGCCAGCAAGCCGTAGTTGGCCCAGCCGCAGGCATTACAGGCCCCGGGGTGCAACTGGTACCCTTTGGCACAGAACTGGAAGTGGTACCGATTGTTTATGACAACGGCATGATCTGGCTGGATATCAACCCGCGGGTTACGGCTGTCAACCAAGGTCTCGGCATCATCATAGGTGGAACGGCAACACCGGGTTTTGATGAACAACAGGTCCGAACCTCTGTTGCACTGGAATCGGGCCAGACCTATGCAATTGGCGGACTGATTCAGAATAGTGTTCAAGCAGCGGCCAGCAAAGTTCCCGTCTTGGGAGACCTGCCGTTTATCGGAGTTGGTTTCAGCACACTCCGTCATCAGCAGACTGAAACGGAACTGGTGATTCTTGTAACTCCACGATTAGTTAGTCCGATGAACTGCGACCAGGTACCAGGTCGCCTGCCGGGCCGAGAGACCCGCAACCCTGATGATTATGAGCTATTCTTGGAAAACATCCTGGAAGCTCCGCGGGGTCAACGGAAAGTGTGGAACGGATTGCATTACAACGCTGCTTGGAAATGTGATCCCACTTCCACAATCTTCCCCTGTGCCGGTAGCGTCTGCACCGGACGGTTGGGATCAGCGTCTGGTTGTCTGACTCCGGGAGGGTGTTCACCAGCCGCACCGGCGACTGGGGCTCCGGTAAATCAGCCGACGACGACTGCCCCGGCAACGACGAGTTTACCGGCCACGTTGCCCCCGGTCCCAGTGACAGCTCCGGCTGTCGGTGGAACGATGCTACCGACAGCTCCGATGGCACCGGTCACGGTACCCGGTGCTCCGGTTGGTGATGCGGTTGACTCGCAGCCTATTGGCCTACCGATGAATCCACCACCCGCGGTGGTGATTCCGGTGGCACCGAAGAACTGAGATCCGCTGGACTGTGGCGGGTATCTCGGATGGGTATGCCAAAGCAAATAAGGTTTGCTGCGAACCCGGCCTTGTTTTTAGCCTCGCCGGGTTCTGCAACTTGCAACGACTCAAATAATACTGCAGCACACGAGACTCGGTGGCAGACTATGCAACGCGTTGCAATTGTAGACCCCACAGAATCGACCCGGGAATCCCTCCGAACATTGTTGCTCGGAGTGGATTTCGTTTGGCTCGAAGCCGAGTGCGCTCGTTACGAGTACTTCTTTGATGTAATTGGTGCTTCGCCGCCGGATCTGGCTATCGTCGCCCTCGATGCTGATAAGAACCGGGCGTTGCAAATGATTGGACAACTTTCCGTTGAGCATCCAAAACTGCCCATTCTCACGATCAGCTACGATCACCAAGCTTTGCTGCAATCCCTCCAAAAAGGAGCTAAATACTTCTTGACTCACCCGGTGGGACTGGAGGACATGCTCGCCGCGCTCCGTCGTGCCCTCGGGGAACATGGTGGCACCGACACTACCAGCGGCATTCTCACGCGGCAAACAGGCTCGTCTTCCGTGGTGGCTGTTCTTGGCTCCCGTGGTGGGGTGGGCACCACGACACTGGCGGTCAATTTGGGTGCCACTTTGGCGGCCGACCCAGCCAACGCTGCGGCGCTGCTAGACTTGGACTTGACATTGGGTGATGCTGACATCGCACTGGAGGTGAGTGGTTTTGAGAACATCAGCATCGCTGACCTGGCCAGGAATATTGAACGCTTGGACATGAACTTTCTCCGGCGAGCTATGGCCAAGCACGAACAATCCGGCCTATCGATCTTACGACATCCGCTTGAGATCACCGAAGTGGGAGTCATTCACGAACAGCACGTAGAGCGGGTTCTAAATCTACTGAAGATCAGCTATACACACTTGATACTCGACTTGAGTAAATCGCTGCTACCAACGGATCTTATGGCCTTACGGATGGCTGATGTCATCCTATTGGTTGCCCAATTAGAGCTGAGCAGCTTACGAAATGTGGTGCGCCTCATCCACTGCCTGGGCAGCGAGGAAAATCTGGCCGAAAAGGTACGGGTTGTCATCAACCGCCAGGGTGCGGACACGGTGGAAGAAGGCATTAGTTTGAAGAAAGCCGAGGAGGTCATCGGCAAGCCAATTTTCTGGCAGATTCCTAACGATCCCAGGCCATTGATCTCCGCGCGAGTCGCTGGTCACCCATTGATTAAACAAGCCCCGAAAAGTCGCGTCCAGCAAAGTATTTCCGGACTGGTTCAAACGCTCTATGGCAAGCCTGCTACCACTGAATCCCGAGGCAGTAAGGGCGGATGGGGATTTTTTGGCAAACGCTAAGGCGTCAACTTTTAGCATCCAGATAATCACCGGGAATTGACCCATGAGCCGGCTTCAACAAGGGATTTCGAAGCTTAACAACCTGAGCAATCATGGGAGCAGTATCTCCCGGTTATCCAGCCCGAGCATGGGCGGTACCACTGGTAGCAGTGGAAAGAACTATGACGAGTTGAAGCGACAAATTCACTCCAAGCTCGTTGAACGTCTGGACTTCACTCGGGTCAGGGATCTCTCCAGTGAAGCGATGCGGCGGGATATTCGCCGGGTAATTGAGCATCTCTGCGATACCGAAAATCCGCTCCTCAACCGGATCGAGCGTGAGAAATTGATCGAGGAGGTCCTCGACGAAACACTCGGGTTTGGCCCATTGGAGGTGTTACTGAAGGACCCAACAATCAGCGATATTCTCGTGAACGGCCCCTACAAGGTGTACGTGGAGCGGCGAGGCAAGTTGGAAAAAACGGAGGTCAAGTTCCGCGACAACGACCACTTGTTACAGATCATCGACCGCATTGTGTCGAAGGTAGGGCGGCGCGTGGATGAGACCAGCCCAATGGTGGATGCTCGCTTGCCCGATGGATCGCGTGTCAATGCCGTGATTCCCCCCATCGCATTGGATGGCCCTAGCCTTAGCATTCGCCGATTTGGGACCAACCCGCTCAAATTGGAGGACCTACTCAATTACAAGGCCTTCACCCCGGAAATGGCGATGCTCATGGAAGCTTGCATCAAGGCGCGGCTCAACATCCTCATTAGTGGTGGGACCGGTTGCGGCAAGACAACCTTGTTGAATACTCTTTCGAGCTTCATTCCGGGTGATGAACGGGTCGTCACGATCGAGGACGCGGCCGAGTTGCAATTGCAACAAGATCACGTGGTCCGGCTGGAGACCCGTCCCCCCAACATTGAAGGCAAGGGGCAAATCACAACTCGTGATTGTGTTCGCAACGCTCTCCGCATGCGGCCCGAGCGAATCATCATCGGCGAAGTTCGTGGTGCCGAAGCACTGGATATGCTTCAGGCCATGAACACCGGCCACGGCGGCTCGCTCGCCACATTGCACGCAAATACACCCCGAGAAGCTCTGACTCGTCTGGAAACGATGATCATGATGGGTGGTTTCGAGTTGCCAGTGAAAGCAATGCGTCAACAGATTTCGTCAGCACTCGATTTGGTGATTCAGGCGAACCGCCTTCAAGGTGGCCCCCGGAAAATTACCAGTGTGACGGAAGTCATGAATATGGAGCAAGACATCATCATCATGCAGGAGATTTTCCGGTACAAGCAACTGGGTATTGATCAGAACGGCCGGGCTTATGGGCAATTCGAGGCCACTGGTGTACGTCCTACGTTCATCAATCGGCTCGAGGCCAAAGGCGTTAAGCTTCCGGCGAATATGTTCGCCGAACGCATACTGATGCGTGACTGAATCAGTTCATCGCCATAACTGGACGGTACACGGTAGCTCTGCCGGACGAGAGCTGAATATGAGGGCCAAGGATGGAGGGTCAAATAACCAAGCGGAGTTCTAACTCCGAAGCGACAGGTAACTTTGTATGAACCCCATCCTAATCCCCATCCTGATCGGCTGTCTCGTCGTGGCGATGGTGGTCTTGATGTACCTGGCGCTGCGGAAAAATCCCAGCGAGGCAGCTGCTGAACGGCTTGATGCATTAGTTGGGCATAATCTCCGAAAGGACTCCTCAGCGGATCTCCTGCTCAAACAAGCGATTCAGGAAGCGGATCAACGGTCCTTGTTGGACCGAATCACGCCCAAGATCTTCAACTTGACCTCGGTCTTCGAGCAAGCGGATTGTAACATCAAGCCCAGCGCGCTGTTTGGCATTTCGCTTGGATTGGCTGGCCTTGGGGCAGCACTCAGCATCTGGCTAGTGAATATCTATGTAGTTCCGATGATCGCGGTGTTGTTCTTCTGCCTACCATGGATCTGGCTCTGGCATAAACGAGCCACACGCCTCAAGGCCTTCGCTGCTCAACTGCCTGATGCGATGGAACTCGTGGCTCGGGCACTCCGAGCAGGTCACTCCTTGGCAGCTGGCCTTCATGTGGTTGCTGAGGAAATGCCTGCCCCAATCTCGAAAGAATTTGGTCGAGTCTATGAGGAGCAAAACCTCGGTATTCCCCTGGAGGAGGCTCTGAAAAGCATGTGCGACCGAGTGCCAAACTTGGATTTGAAGTTTTTTGTGACCAGCGTTGCCATTCAACGCCAAACGGGTGGCGACCTGGCCGAGATTCTTGACCGGATCGGTCATGTCATCCGTGAACGGTTCAAGATTCTTGGCCAGGTGAAGGCTCTAACAGCCGAAGGACGGCTCTCGGGGGTGGTACTGATCGCCATGCCTATTGGGTTATTCTTGCTGATGCTCTGGATGAAACCCGACTATGTTCAGTTACTTTGGACCGATCCTATGGGCATCAAGATGTCCATTGGTGCCATTGTGCTAGTTTTAATCGGGTCGTACGCGATCAAGAAAATTGTCGATATCAAAGTCTGATCAGTGACGGGTGGGAGACCACGTGACCACACAATCCTACTCGCTTACGGGCCACTACCACGACCAGGAGAAGCAGCTGTGACCCTGTTCGCATTTCTTACTGCCGAAGAACTCATGCCGGTAGTGGTCTTCGTTGCCATCGTCACCGGCGTGTTCTGGTTTTTATCCCTAATTTCCAACCGGAATAGCCAGGCGGAAGAGCGGTTGGAACGGCTCGGTCGACCTAAGTCACTTGTGGAAATTGAGTTGGCTCAGACCGATACGCGGGGACGGTTTGCCGGGCTTAAAGAAGGTTTAACCAACCTGGGTACTGTGGTCGACAACGGCTCAGAAAAGGAGAAAAGTTCCCTCAAGATCAAAATGGCTAATGCCGGCTTCCGGAGTGAGAACGCGGCAGCCATTTACCAAGGTATCCGCGCAATTTGCCTAGTCGTATTCCTCCTTCCGGCTCTTTTCTTCTTCTTGCTCAAAGACGGCTTCACCATGAAGTCGATTCAATGGACAGTACTTCTCGGTGGTATTGGGTTTTACTTGCCACAGATTGTGCTTTGGCACCTGCGCACAACCCGGCAGAAGGAGATCTTTCTGACTTTGCCCGATGCTTTGGACTTGTTGGTGGTGTGTGTCGAATCGGGTTTGGGTCTGGATGCTGCATTGCGAAAGGTAACCGAAGAGATGAAAGGCCACGCTAAGGTTATCTGTGAAGAATTTTCACTAGCTAACCTTCAGCTGCAGATGGGTCGCCCCCGACGGGAAGTCTTGCATGATTTAGGTGTGCGAACGGGTGTGGATGATGTTCGCAGCTTGGCTGCGATCCTGATTCAGGCAGATCGGTTCGGTTCGAGTATCGCCCAGGCGTTGCGGGTGCAATCCGACTCGATGCGGACCCGCCGCCGGCAACTGGCTGAGGAGAAAGCAGCAAAAACCGCGGTGCAACTAATCTTCCCGCTGGTGCTGTTCATCTTCCCGGCGATCTTCGTGGTGCTGGTTGGCCCAGCCGCGATTCAGATTCAACGCAATTTGCTAAGTAAAGGTGGTTAAAATCCCGGTAGGATAGGATGTCCCAACCGGTCTCAAGGAGGAGAACGATGAAACGATCCGTCCGCGCGGTGGCTGCCGCTGTGGTTCTGGCCAGTGGCTTGGGACCGGTGGGTTGCACCCATCGCGACCAATGCCTCAGCGAGGGGCTGCTGGAGAACAAATATCGGAATTGTGTGGATACCAATTGGCCGGAGCGATACAGTTACTCGGCTCGTCAAGCCGTGCTCACACCTTTTGAGCAACAGGCAGTCAGTGGCCACTTCCTGCATCAAACCATCTGGAACTGGTATTTCGAACCCGGTACCGACAAACTCACCCCCGGTGGGATGAAAAAGTTGGATTCGCTGGCTCGCACCACGCCCGGGCCAGATACCAAGATCTACATTCAGACGGCTCGCGACCTTTTGGTCACAACCGAAACCATTGACAAACTTGCAGCCCAACGAGCCGAGCTCGACGCCAAGCGAGCGGCTGCGATTCAGCGTTACATGACCACCCAACCCGGCCCTGCAGTCGCTTACGAAATTGCCGTTCACGACGCCGCCGTGCCCGGTTTGAATGCCATATTTGCTGGGAATGCGTTCCGAAGTCAAGGCCGCGGCTACGTCGGTGGGATTACGGCCGGTACTGGACCAAACGTCACAGCTACTGGTGGCGGTGCAGTAGTAGTGAACAACAATGCTCCCGCTACCGGAGGCAGTGGCGCTACGGGCAGCTCGAATCCAAGCGGTGCCTCGAATGGCGGAAACTGAGCACTACTGGAACGCACGCCAACACAAACCGGAATCGGGAAATGGGGTCGGCGAACGCCTCCCTCCCGATTCCGGTCTATTGTTGTTGTAGGCTTACTTGATTCTACACCCGGATGCCTTGCCATGACGCCTCCACGGATTTCACTCCTGACTGCGGCCCTTTTCATCGTTTTCCTCTTTGCGGAACCAGTTGGTGCCACACCGCCCGGAGGTGCGGTTTTTGGCAGCTACTGGCAAGAGTTCATCGACTTCTGGCGCGGTGTCTTCCAGAAACAGAACGGGGTCGTGATGGGCGTACTTGGTGTCGGTGCTGTAGCACTTTTCATTATCACGCGTGGCAAGTGGCGGAAATAACCAGTCCGACTGATTTGAAGATGAAGATCTTTGGGGCTTGCACACCGCATTTTGTTCCTTAAGGATTCTTCATCCGGGGAGAAATTCATGTCCATAAGTCGCCATGCTGTTGTGGACTGGGATCAGAACCCAGCTCCTGAAGCACCGTTGGCTCCGGAATCGCTGAAAGAATCCGGTCTTTCGAGCGGATTCCTTTGCGATATGCTGCTTAGGACCCTCTACACACGTGGAGCTATGATCGGCCGGGATCTGGCTCAGTTGTTGTGCTTACCCTTCAAGGTGGTCCGTGAACCACTTCGCTTCCTGAAGGATGAGAAGTGTATTCAAGTCGATGGTGGCGATTTGGTGGGCGAAGTCAGCTACAAATTCAGCTTGACCGATTTGGGGCGCAAACGTGCTCAGGATGCCATGGAACAGTGCGCCTACGTTGGGCCGGCCCCCGTGCCATTGGAGGATTACGTCGAACAGTGTTACCGCCAAACCGTCAGCGGATTGCAGTGCTATCCCGAAGCCCTCAAAGCCCCCTTTGGACACCTCGTCCTCAAGGAAGAGATGTTCAATAACATCGGGCCGGCGATCATCAGCGGCCGCTCTGTCTTTATTTATGGACCTCCGGGCAATGGGAAGACCGCCATGGCCCGGGCCATCGGCGATTTTATGAACACTGCTGGTGGATCGATTTACATTCCCTACGCATTTGTCGCCGATGGCAACATCATCACCGTGTTTGACCCATCGCTTCATGTTGTGGACGACGAGGCCCCCGAATTCGCCGACGATGCCGACGCCACTGTCCGAAAACTCTTAACCACGGGAGCCGTTGATCAACGCTGGGTTCGCATTCGTCGGCCGGTGATCGTGACCGGTGGCGAATTAAACCTTTCTATGCTCGACTTGCGCTACAATGCCGAGGCGAATTTCTACCAGGCACCGATTCATTTCAAAGCGAATGGTGGCGTTTTCCTGATCGACGACTTCGGCCGACAACAATGCACTCCCAAGGAATTGCTAAACCGGTGGATTTTGCCACTGGAAGACCGCCACGATTTCCTAACCGTTGCGAGTGGGAAAAAATTCCAGGTTCCCTTCGAGCAACTCATTATTTTCAGCACAAACCTGGATCCCAAGGCTTTGGTTGACGATGCATTCTTGCGCCGGATTCGGCATAAGGTTGGTGTTGAAGCGCCCCAACGCGACGTTTACGAGCGAATATTTGCTGCCAACTGCAAACGGCTGGGTATGAATTACGATCCGAGCGCGGTCGACTATCTGTACGAACGCTACTACACCAAGGGGCGAGCCCCCCGCGCCAGCGACTGTCGCGATTTGTTGGAAATTGTCCAGTCAATCTGTCGATACAGACGGCAACCCGTGCATTTGACGCGCGATCTTATGGTCGAGGCAGCGGCCAGTTTTATTGCCGAGTTTACCTGATCGCGTGATAGCGGGGAAAATCTACCCTGAGGTAGGCCATGGACGGCCCGCTGTTCCGCAAGTTCTGGCTCTCGAGTTGCCTGATCCTGGGCACACTGGGGTGCAATCGCAATTCCATTCATGCTCCTTGGGGATCTGCTCCGTCCGCTCAATCGATTTCCGGCGTGCCCATGGGTTCCGGTAGTAAACCTTTCTGGGGTGGAAACCCCTCGGTGGCCGTGCCAGTTGAGATCGGAACCGATTCCGTTCCCAAAGGGCCACCCAAGCCCGAAACCGAGGTCGCGATTGCCGATGTCCGGCTTGAGGCGGCATTCGATGAGAACACCGCTCCGTCTAACCGGGAGGGACTGCTCGACCTGGCCCGCCAGGGTTATCAAAAGGCCCTCAAGCAGGACCCAAAAAACAAGGCGGCGATGCTCGGCTTAGCTCGATACTATTCCCGGCTCGGTGAGCGGGATAAGGCCCTGGAGATGTATCAACGCTATCTTGCCAGAAACCCCAATGACCGAGAGGTGCTCCACGAAGTCGCCTTGGCCCATGCTCGCTGGAAGGATTGGGATGGTGCAGTTAACTGGTGTGAGCGAGCGCTCAAAGTCGATCCGGAAAATCTGAGCTTTCGTAAGACTTTGGGCTTCTGTCTGGCACGGGGCGGTTACTGGGACCGCAGTTACCAGGTTTTTTGTGAAATCATGCCCGAGGCTCAGGCCCGCTACAATCTGGCCTGTGTCCTCGCCCATCAGCACCAACCCGAAGCCAGTAAGCAACAGCTCCTGCTAGCAATCAAGGCCGATCCCAACTATGCACCGGCCCGGGAGGCTCTCGCCCAACTGGAAAAACCCATGCCACCCGCTGCCGATCCGAATCCGATCCAACGTGCTGGATACGTACCCATGCCTTGACCCGGCGGAAGAGTGGTCAAACCAAGAAGAACCTCCGCGGTGGTCATCATTCCTTGACGATCGGCGGAGGTGCAACCGCTGAAGGCTCAGGCAGGGCGAGCAGTACCGCGGAACCATCGGACAACGGAGTGAGCACCGCGGTGCCACCCAACGAACCGCCTGCTGCAGCGGCCACCGCACCCGGCAGGCCCACGCCGAGCGTTGCCGTAGGCTTGGGATTGGTCCCATCAAAGACCAATACTCGCCCGGTTAAATCGGTTGCCAGCCAACGACCGTCTCCTGCCGGCTGAGGCGCACCCACCAGGATCGCCTCCGTCTCCTCACCGATTGGGGCAGACCAAAGCGACACCTCTTTGTTAGGATCCAGGCTAACCACGTATTTATCATCCACGGTGTAGGCAACCACGAGGCGTCCCCGCGCATCCGATTGAGCCACGAACGGCGAGGTGGGCTTGCCTATCGGAATTCCAGCACCGGGTCGCCAGCGCCGCAACGGCTGTCCACCCCGTTCGTTCGGGAACAACCACACGCTACCCGTCACATCCGCGATGAGCAGTCGACGGGCACCATCCACAGGGGGTAACGTGAGGCCCGGGCTAGCTGGTGGTTCGCGAAGCTCCCAGGTGCCACCGGGGTTCCACCGCCCGGTGGGTGCCCACTCCCAACGGCTCATCTTTTTGCCACCATCGTTGGTCAAGAACATCGACTCGGATACAGGGGTTAAGAAGGCTTGCGAACCCCGTCGATCCGATGTCCACGGCGGGCCAGCCACCAAGCTATCCGGGTTCAACCGCCCGGTCCCGGGAATGTGACGATAGATAAACCCATCGGCAGCGGCCAGGAGCAGGGAATCGCCCAGCACAATTGGCGGTCCGGCAAGCGGGGCGGGGGCGGCGACGATTCCGTCGTGGGTAACCACACCCTCCACGACCCGGCGAATCACAAACTTGGCAACATCCTTGTTATTCTCGCGGACCAGAACCGGCGTGACGGTGAAAACCGTTTTCCCGTCCATTGAAACCGCAACTGCCGTCGGGCTGGTCACGTTGACCGGTGCGGGGGCAATCACCCAATCCGCTGGTGCCGGTGTATTCTGGCCGGGCAACGCTCCGGTCACGAGCGGGATTCGCACCAGCCCGCCATCTTCGGCGATGAGCAATAAGCCTTGGCCTTGAGGAAGGGGTGCCGTGACCGGAACGACCCCGAGTTGCCGCTGCCAACGCAGTTCGCCATCCCGCAGGTTCACCAACACGGCCTTGCACCCCGCCGAGTTTTGCGAGCGAACAACCAGGCAGGCCGCATCGCGATTGCTTGTGAACTGCGGCGGCTGGATGGGCACACCAATCGGAACGGGAATCCCAACCGGTATCAATTCCCAACCCCGGGACGGTACCAGGAGCAGTCGATATTTCTGCAGTTCCGCATTGGCCAGAAGCCAGAACGTACTTTCCTCGGCCGGTAACACCAGTCCGGGAACGGCGGTGCCATCCCGCGGAGTAGGCAAGCTGGGCGTCGGCACGGGAAACAGCGGCTTGTCAAAACTTCCGGGTTGGTTCACACCAAACAGGCGGAACTGACCCGTATCGGTGACAACGGCAACGCGCTCACCATCCACGATGGGAGCGAACCACGCCCAGCCTGGCAGCGGATGCTCGATGGCAGCGTCTACGGGGGTTTCAGGAGGAAGTTTGCCATCCGGCGAAGGGGGGAGAATGGGCTGCAGGGTAAAGGCCCGCAGTTTCATGCTGGATGGGCCATCCGCTTGCAGGAGCAGCATCCAGACGTCGCCCGGCGTGTCCGAATCGGGACCGAGCAAAAGCGGTGGGGTTCGCAGCGTGCCGGCGGGGTGATTGGTCGCGATCACCTGCACACAGCGGGGTGGTAACGGATTGCCGTCCTCGTCTTTGACTCCCGCATCGATGACATACACCCGTCGAGCCTCAGCCGGGACGTAGAGCAACCCCGTTCCGGGTCGGACAATTGCACCCGGACCAATCGGTTGGCCCAGTCGGATTCGCCCCTCCCGGGTGCCTCGGGTCAGGTCAAATTCGTAAATGGTCCCTTGCTCGTCGCGAACGGGTACATACGCCCGGTTCCCCAGGACCACGGCCGGGCCAGCTGCCGGAGCCGAGTGCATCCGACGAGGGTCATCGGGATCCGCGACTTGCAAGGGCTGATACCACTTGGCTTCCCCGCTGTGCAGCACATAAGCCGCCAGGGCAGCCTGGCCGTCGACATTGGAGGTCACCAGGGCGATCTCGGTTGGCCCTTCAGGCAAATCCACCCGTGCGACCGTTGGTGGATCGGTTGTATCAGGGCCAACCCGCACGGCCCAAAGAAGTAAGCCCTTCTCTTCGTCCAGTGCATAAAGCACACCCCGGGCCACGGCCAGGAACACGGCGGGGCGTAAATCCTCGCCCACCGTGCTGGCACTTCGCGGTCGGGTGGGGCCGACTGGAGAAACAAACAGAATGGTGGCGGCCGCGCTCGCCGGAGGCACCTGCGGGTTCGCCGGATCGGATTCGTAACGCACCAGATCGCGCAGCTTGCCCTTGGCCTCAGCAATCAGTTCCTGCGCTTCCGGATCCGACAGGAACGGTCCGAGCTCCGCCTCCACGACTTGGATACGGGCATCCGACAGCCGTTCCAGCAACTGAGCGCGGGCCCGAGTCAGGGCGGCGGTTCGGTCACGCTCCCACTTGACACTTGCTTCCACTTCATCCAGCCCTGCCCGCAGAGCATCGAGCGGGGGATCGTCGCTGGGTCGGAACGGCTCCAGTAGCGGCATGAGCGCACGTCCATCCGCAATGGCCTGATCGGCCCGGGTCAATTCATCGAACTTGCTGCGATCCTTGCGGAACGCCTGCACCCGGTCGTTGGCATGGGCCACAATGTCTTCCGCGAGTTTCTTGCCCGCTTCGTGAACATCCCGGCCATAGCCTGAGGTGGGTTTGGCGAACGGAGAGTCTTTCTGGGCGGTGATGAAGGCTTTGAGTCGATTGAGAGCGGCTTGATAATCCTCCCGGTTGGTTACACCCCGGACGAGCACCTGCATCCCGGCCAGATCGGCAAAAAAGCGATACTTGCCAATGTCCTCACTACTGGGATACTCGTTCGTCAGTTTCTCATAACTCCGAGCCGCTGCCGCATAATCTTCCTTCTTGAACTCTTCAGCGGCTTGCTCCGCCAGGCGGGCTTCCGCCAGATTTTGGTAGCGAATGATGTACAACACCGCCGCCCCCGCCAGGACGATGCTGCACGTCAACATCACGAGCAAAATCAACGGACGGCGATTTTTCGGCTTTTTTCGGCGAACGGGGAGATCATCAATCGGCTCCTCGGGCGGCGGGGGTGGTAACCGGCGATTCGGCTTGGGGGGAACGTCCGTCCCTTCCGACCAGACCACCTCCTTGACCTTGGGGGGAAGAACGATCTCGGCCTCGACGACCTCAACGGGAACGGGGGACCGGGGCTTGTCCGACGAGCGGGTCTTCGGTGGCTCCGGTCGGCTCGTCGGCCGAGATGGGCTCGTCGGCCGAGATGGGAGGGGGGGCTTGCCGCCGGATTTGGGGGGCTGCGGCACCGGCGTCGGCTCGGGTCGAGGGGGTTCGACCGGCGCGGGCTGCTCGGCGACCACGAAGCCCAACCGACACGCCAGGTTCGGGCAACGCATCGACTTCCCGATCATGTCCCGGTTCAAGTTAAACTTGGTCTGGCAATGCGGGCACTGAACAACAATCGACACGACTTCGCCTCGGGACAGAACAATTGATGGCTACCCACGCAACCTAGCCGCCTTCGACCAACCCGGCGGTCCTTCCAACTGCCCGGCACCTCCACCCACTAGCGGAGGCCAAGGACTGCTGTACCGCCCGCTTCGACTCGCGGCGACGCCACGACCGAGCCGGGCCGATAACCTCTACCTACTATTTTGAATCACAACTGCCCTGTTGCAAAAACACTCTCACAAGTACGTTACTAAACGTAACCATTGGTATTACGTATGATCACTGCCGGTGAATACTTACACGGATTGTAATTCCTGTTGGGCGGCCCTGCGACCGCACTTTGGGTTCGAGCATGGTAATTCGTGCATGGACACTTGGTTGGCGGCCGAAGGGTTTTTCGGGGCGACACGTTACGTGACGGCCACGGGCAGGGGCGGGCCAAATCCCATCGCAGAGGATTAGTTGGCCCGATTCTGCCCCAGTAGCGCCGGGGCCGAAGCCCGGAGATGGTTCGCATCGTATCCAGCGTAAACGCCGAAGTCGTTGAAGAAGAACCGCTTGGCCAGTCGGTAGAACACGTTTTTCTCGGGAATTTCGACCTGCGGGTTGTACTGGCTGGTCCGGGTTGTCATGGCCTCGAGTTCCGCGAGAGCCGTTTGCCGCGCCGTCGCGTCACGCGCACCATGGGCTTCGACGAGTTTCTTGAGCAAATCCGGCCGTTCGAGAACGATACAGCCGCGCGTGGTTTGTTGCGCCAGTTTGCGGAAATCGGCCAGGAATGCGGACTGTAGAAACTTCTGCCGCAGCGGGCGCGGGTCCGCATCCGTCGCATGGATGGACTCTTTGGAGAATTGCACAATCGGACAGGGTTCGATGTCGCCCCAGGGATTGATGTGGTGGCTGATCCCGGTCGCCGCGGGGCACAACGCTCGCCCTTCGCCATCATGGTAGGCGTCGATGATCACAATCGGTTTCTTGGCGCGCATCTCGACGACAAACTGCCGCGCGCGGACAGCCTGTTCGGGTGTCAGGCACAGGTCCGGATTGGGGTTGGGTCCCATCGGCCGGTAGACGTGAAACCAGGTATAGAGCACTCCCATCTGGATCAGTCGATCGATCCATTCCTCCCGCAAGAGGTCGTCGATGTTGGTGCGAGCCAGGCTGGTGCAAACCCCCGTGAAGACTCCCGCATCCAGGGCATTCTGAAGACCCTGCAACGTCTTGCTCAGCACCCCGGCCCGACCGCGCCGTTGATCGCTGACGATCTCGGTCCCCTCCACGGAAATCAGCGGGGTGACGTTCCCGAGTTGCCACATTCGTTTCGCCCGTTCGGGGGTAATGAAGTGGCCGTTGGTGAAGATCTGGAAATAGCAATCCGGGTGCTCGGCGAGCATGTCGAGCAACTGCGGGTGCAGGAACGGCTCGCCCCCGACAATGCCGAAGAACACATTTCCCATCTGCCGGGCCTCGCGCACCAGTTTGTGGAACGCTTGCGGGCTGATGGTCTGTTGCTTCAGGCTGACATCGACCCAACACCCCTGGCAGCGGAGGTTACAGGTATTAATGATCGACACATACAAGAACGGCGGGAAGAACTGCCCGCGTTGGAGCCGCCGCTTGTGCTTGTGAACCGATAAGGCTCCTTTAAGCCCCATGGTGTAAATGAGTTTCCACAACAAACGTTTATCGGTTTCGAGAAGCACCCGCCGGGCCAGCTTCAACGACACAAGCAGCGACACTGTGCGACTCCGAAAAGGCAAGATCGCGCATTCCGTCCGATTGCGCTCCACACGGTTCGAGTGTAGCGGTCGCCTCATGAAGGTACAATCGACGGTTTCAACTCGGTGGGCAGGTCCGATCCACCCCCGTGGGCAGTTCCCGCAAAGGACGCATCAGCGAACACGTCAGGCGTTTACCGCACCCAAACCCGGGCCATCGAGGATGGCGGTATTCATTGTACCGTCGCGGATGGTAAAAACACCGGGGAATCGCGCCTCCCAGGCGGCATTGGCGGCGGGGCAATACTGCCGACTGTTGGCCTCAATGGCCACGACCCCGGGAATATGGGCAGCCAGACCGGCCGAGTGAATCAGCGAAGCGCCGGGGCAAGTGAGATCCTGGACGCAGCGGAATAGCCCATACTTCTGGGCGGCGGCGGCCAGCAAGAGCGTTTGCGTTTGTCCTTTGCAGGCTTTGAACGCGACACCGGTGTAGCCCCGGTCCATGGCCAGTTTCAGACTCTCGAGGTCGACCAACGATTCGTCGATGACGACCGGCTTGAGCTTCGCCGCCTCGTGCATGGAGTTGGCGGGGTTGGCTTTCAGATCGCGGGCGGTGGGCTGCTCGATGTAGTGGATCCGGTCAAAAGCGGCCGGGGATTTCTCCTGCAGGTGCCGAAGGAAATCCAAGAGGTACTCCACGCTCTGGCAGCGTTCGTTGAAATCCAACGAGAAGCACCAGCGGCCTTCCCCCCGCTGCCGCTCGCTTTCCTCGGCCACCCAGTTGACCCGAATCACCCGGTCCACGTCCCACTGCAGGTCGTCCCCGTTCAGCTTGATCTTGAGATGCGTCAATCCGTCACGTTGGATCCATTCACCCAAATGCTCCGGTAATCCATCGCCAACCGGGTTGAGGACATCGGCCGGTGTCAGTGGATCGAGCGCCCCCACGAGATGGTAGAGCGGCATGCGGGGCTTGGGCTGGGTGGTGAGGTACTGATCGAGTCGCAGGCCGGCGAATTCGGCTCCGAGGTAGTGGCCCAGGTCGTGGGGCACCAGATCCGGCCCATAGGTCTGGTAGCAGTTCAACCCGTGGACTTTACCAAAGCCGTCATGAAGAGCGGCATCAAAGGGGCTGGCAACGACGAGCGCCGCCAGCACGGGGATTGGCTCGGTCAAGCCCATTTCCCGGGCCAGCGGCTCCCGGTGGGCGAGAAACCGCGGTTCGAGTAAATGCCCTAGATCCATGGGGTGGCCAAACTCGGTGCACTCGTCAACCGTCTCCCAGAAATCGACGGCCAGTTCCTTCATCACCTCGAGCGTCTGATCGTAGCTCAGGGTGCGGGACGGAAACGCCCAGACGTTGCCCAGGGGCATGGAACCGAACCCCCCGGCGGTTCGGCCCGTCCGGGTCTCGACGGTGATCTGAACGTTGAGCAGCGTTACCCGATCCAGAGCGACGCCACCAAACTTGATCGGGGTACGGTAACGGAAGTCCTCGAAGTGAAACGAGACATCGGCAACTCGGATATCGGTGGCCGGCATGATGAATCCGTGGTGGGTGACGAGTGGTCAATTCTGCTTGGTGTCCCGATCATACCACGAGAGCTTCGCTGGGGCACTCATCAGGAATGACTTCGATGATTCCCGACTGGCAACTGCCCCCGGGGGTGGACCGTGGCGTGTGGGACTACATCCATGCTACGGAAATGATCAGCGAGTACGATGCGACGATCGGGCAATCCCCCTTAGCGGCAGCGGACGTAGCCTTCTGCGAACGCCACTTCCCTACGCCCGGCCGGCTTGTGGATCTGGGATGCGGCACCGGCCGGCTGTGTCGGCATTTCGCAACGAAAGGCTACGAGTGTTGGGGTATTGACCTCTCCGACGAAATGCTCGCGAAAGCCCGGAGTGCCGCCGACGGACTTCCCATTCGGTTCCTCAAAGCCAATCTCGTCGAATTGAGTGAGTTGCCCTCAGCAACATTCGATTATGCGGCCTGTCTCTTTAGTACCTTGGGCATGGTACGGGGTGCCCATCATCGGAAAACCGCTGTGGCCACGATGCAGCGCTTGCTCCGACCCGGCGGGCGACTTGCGCTGCATGTTCACAATCGCTTCTTTCGCGGCCTCGGCTGGCACCGCGTCCTGGGCCAACGCTGGAAATGGCTGACCGGTCAAGCGGATGCTGGTGATTTCACCATGCCACAGTCGTATGGCGGCGCACCCCTGACCTTGCATCATTTCACCCGCCGCGAGGCGGTTCACTTGCTGAAAGACGCGGGGTTCACGGTGCGGGAGGTGCTCGGGCTGGGGATTACGGGTTTACCGGCAAGTCGATCCCAGATTTATGGCTGGTTGTTGCTGGGCGAACGCTAAGTGCGGCAT
>Ga0272446_1000308_pt1 | contig 78748 bp, 67 predicted proteins | sample YNPCB0061_FD_194587 | JGI IMG/M metagenome (GOLD analysis project Ga0272446, IMG submission 194587) | Hot spring microbial mat communities from Yellowstone National Park, WY, United States - YNP-CB-006-1 | ecosystem: Environmental > Aquatic > Thermal springs > Hot (42-90C) > Sediment | place... | reverse complement strand
CGCCGGCGCGCAGTTCGCCGGCCAAAACCCGGGCAGCCGGAAGGTCGCGGGTGAAAATCGAGGTGCCCAGGGCGAAGGGGGAGTCGTTGGCGGCGCGCACGGCCGCGGCATCGTCCGCCACCACCCGCAGCAACGCCAGCGGGGCAAACCAATCCGCGCGCCACAGGGGCGACTCGGCCGGCACTTCCACCAGGAGCGGGCCCCGCCAGGCTTGCGGGTTTTCAACGCTGCCGGCGAGCAACCGGGCCTCACCGCGCAACGCTTCCTGCAAGACCGGGGCCAGCGCGCCCAGCCGGCCCGGCGCGAGCGGTACGGACTCGGTGTCCGCCAGCGCGGCGCGGAGTTTTTCGCGGAAGGCTTCGGCCACGGCTTGGTGCACCACCAGCCGTCGCGGGGCAATGCAGGTGGCGCCGGCATTGAGGCGCAACCCGAAAGCCACCGCGCGCGCGGCCAGGTCCGGGTCGGCATCGGCGCGCACGAGGGCGGCGTCCACGCCGGAAAGTTCCACGGCCGCCGGGGTGAGCGTTTCGGCCAATCGCCCGAGCACAGCGCGGCCGGTGGACGCCGAGCCGGTGAGCAGCACCTTGTCCACGCCGGCGCGAAGGGCGGCTTCGGCTGCCGCGGGGCTTTCTTCCAAGACCGGGCAAAGCGCGGGGTCGAGCCCGGCGTGGTGCAGAAGGTCGGCCAGCGCCCGCGCGGCCGGGCGGCCGCCCGAGCCGGGCTTGAGCACCACGGCGTTGCCGGCGGCGAGGGCTTGCAAGGCTTGAACGCCGGGCAGCAGCAGCGGGTAGTTGCCCGGGCCGATGAGCAACACGACGCCCCACGGCTCGCGGCGCACTTCGGCGGCGGTGCCGGTCAACCAAAGCGGCCGGCCGCGCCAGCCGGCGCGACGCGGAGCAAGAATCGTCCCGGCCCGGTGTTCGAGAAAACGACAAGCGTCGAGCAGGGGCAGGACTTCGGCGGTCAGGGTTTCTGCCAGGGGACGGTATCGGCTGCTGGCGGAGGCTTGGGCGAGGGTTTCTGCTTGCCGCGCGGCGAAATGCCGAAAGCGGCGCAGCACCCGCAAACGTTCGGGCAACGGCAGGTCCGCCCACGCGCGCTGGGCGCGGCGCGCGCCGAGGACCAGGTCGCGAACGGCGTTTGCTGCCGGGTCGGCGGCGGACCAAGCCGGTGCGTGGTGGGATGCGGTCACGGGCATCAGGCGGACTCACCCACCGGCGCGCGGCGGCAGGTGGTTTCGGGTGTGGCGAAGCCTTGGGGCGCAGGCGCGGCGCCGGTTTGGCCGCGGGTCCAGTGTGGTTGGGTGCCGAGGTCTTCCAACAGCAGGCGGCTGCTGATGAGCGCGCTTTCGAAGATCACCGGCAGACCGCTGCCCGGGTGGGTGCCGCCGCCGACCAAGTAGAGGCCGTCGAGTTCCTCGAAACGATTCCGGGGGCGCAGGTGCAGCATCTGGTCCAGCGAGTGCGCGAGGTTGAAGGTGGCGCCGCGATAGATTTCGTAGCGGGTGTCCCAGTCGGCCGGTGTCACGATGCGCTCGTAGCGGATGCGGGATTCAACGTCGGTGTAGCCCACCTCGGCCAGCTTGCGCAGCAGGAGCCGGCGGAAGCCCGCCCGCTCGCGCGCCCAGTCCACGTTGGGATGCTGGTGCGTGACCGGGGCCAGCACGTACAGGGTGCTGTGGCCGCGGGGCGCCAGCGAGGGGTCGGTGACGCAGGCGTTCTGAACGTAAAAGGACGGGTCTTCGCTCAGCACGTGGCGCTCCTCGATCTCGGCCAGGTTGCGCTCGTAATCGCGCGCAATGTGGATGGTGTGGTGCGGCAGTTCGTAGCGACCCTCCAGCCCCAGGTACATCATGAAGGTCGAGCAGGAATACTTTTTGCGAGCCAGACGGCGGTTGGACCAGCGGCGGCGGAGGGCGTCGGGGACCAGGCGCTCCATCGCGCGGGCGAAGTCGGCGTTCACGACGACGGCATCGGCGTGCAGGGTTTCGGCTTCCGTGCGCACGCCCACGGCCCGCCGACCGGCGAAGAGGATTTCGCGGACCGGTTGAGCCAGGCGGATGTCCACGCCCAGGCGGGTCGCCACCCGGGCCAGGGCCTGCGTGACCGCGCCGCAACCGCCGATGGGGTGGAAGACGCCGAACTCGTATTCGAGGAACGACAGGATCGAGAACAGACTCGGGCAGCGAAACGGCGACATGCCGAGGTACTTCGACTGGAAACTGAAGGCCAGCCGGATGCGCGGGTCCTGGAAGAAGCGTTTGAGGTAGGCATCCACGCTCAGCGTGGGGTGCAGGAAGGGCAACACCCGGGCCAGACGGCGGCTCAGCAGGTCCCGCCAACCCAGGTAGGGAATTTCCAGGCAGGGCTCCATGAGCGCGAACTTGGTGCGATTTTCCGCCAGAAACCGCCGGAAGCCGGGCGCATCGGCCGGGGCCAGGCGGGCGATCTGTGCCTCCATGCGCTCGACGTTGGGCGTGGCATCAATCTGCCCGCCCGCGCCGAAATGAATGCGGTACTGCGGGTCCAGGCGCACCAGTTCGAGCTCGCGGGCCAGGCTCGTGCCGGCCGCGGTCAGGATTTGGTCCAAGACCCGCGGGTACAGGAAAAAGGTCGGGCCCAGGTCGAAGCGGTATCCGTCCGCCTCGATCGTGGAGGTGCGGCCGCCAACCACCGGCAGCCGTTCGAGGACCGTGACCTTGTGTCCGGCGCTGGCCAACAGGACCGCCGAGGCCAGACCGCCCGGCCCGGCGCCGACGATGATGATTTGTTTGCTCATGCTTCGAAAACCGTGGCGCGCTTCAACGGGCCACCAAAACGCTCAAACCGCCGTCCACTCCGAGCACCTGACCGGTGACCCAACCTTGGGCGGGGTCCAGCAGCCAGCAAATGGCTGAGGCCACTTCCGCAGGCTCGCCAATCCGGCCCAGGGCGTGCAGCGAGCGGGAGTATTTCAACGCGGTCTCGTTGCCGGTGATGCCCGCGGTCAACGGCGTGCGGACCAGTCCCGGCGCCACGGCGTTGACGCGGAGGTTTCGCCGCGCATACGAGGCGGCTGCCGCGCGCACCAGGCCTTCCACCCCCGCCTTGGCGGCGGCCACCGCCTCGTGGTTGGGCAGCCCGATTCGCGCGGCTGCCGAGGAGACCAACACAATGCTGCCGCCCGCGGGGGGCATGACGCGCGCGGCGGCGCGCAGGGCGTAAAAGGCGGCGGTCAGATTCACCGCGAGCGTGTCCGCCCACTCGGCGTCCGAGGTGGCGGCGGCAGATTTGAGCAGCACCGAGCCCACGCAGAACGCCATGCCGTCGAGGGCGCCCAGGGTTGCGGCGGCGTGTTGGGTCAATGCCTCCACCGCGGCGGAGTCGCGAGCGTCGGCCGCCTGCCAGGGAGCTTCCAGTTCGCGCGCCAGGGCTTCGAGCCGGGTCGCTTGCCGCGCGGCCAGAAAAGGGCGATGGCCGGAAGCCTTCAGGCGACGCGCCACGGCGGAGCCGATGCCGCCGGTGGCTCCCCAAACAAGCACGTTGGCCGGGTTCGCGCCGTGGAGGTTAGGGGGCAATTCGGGAGCTGTCACGCGGCGGCAGCATAGGCGTCGCGGTCTTCGATCAGCTCCCGCAGCCGGGCCAGAGCCTCGTTTTGCAACTGTCGGATGCGTTCGCGGGTCAGGCCGAACTGAGCCCCGATTTCCTCGAGCGTTTTCTCGCCGCGGCCGTCCAGCCCGAACCGCATGCGGATGATTTTTTTCTCGCGTGGCCCGAGCTTTTCCACCAGGTGCCCCAACATCCCGAGGAGTGTTTTTTCCTCGAGCACTTCGTAGGGAGTGCGGGCGTTTTCGTCTTTGACCACCTCGGCCAACACGTTGCTGTCTTCGTCGTTACCCATCGGGGCATCGAGGGAAGCGGGCCGCAGGGCGGCGGTGCGGATTTCATTCAGCCGGCTGGTTTTCACGCCGAGGGCCTCGGCCAGCTCTTCGGGCTCCGGTTCGCGGCCGAGGGCTTCGCGCATTTCGTTGGCCACGCGCTGGGCCTTGCTCAGCTTGTCAATGGCGTGAATGGGCAGGCGGATGGTCTTGGCCTGATTGGCAATGCCCCGGCGGATGGACTGCTTGATCCACCAAGAGGCGTAAGTGGAGAGCTTGCCCCCCTTGGCGGGGTCGAAGCGTTCCACGGCCTTCATCAGGCCCATGTTGCCCTCGTTGATCAGGTCCAGCAGCGGGAGGCCAAAGCCCTCGTATTCGCGGGCGATCTTGACCACCAGCCGCAGGTTGGCGCGGATCATGTGCTCGCGCGCCGCCTCGTCACCGGCATGGATGCGCGCGGCCAGGGCATTCTCCTCCTCAATCGTCAGCAACGGCACCTCCGCCACCTCGCGCATGTACAGGCTCAGGGCGCCGTCCACGCCGTAGCTGGGCCGGGAAGTTTCTTCCGTGGCGGGCACGGGCACCGGCCGGGGAGCCGGTTTGGCCTGGCTGGCGGGGGACGGTTCGGTCGCCGGAACCGGCGCGGGTTGGGGCTTGGGCGCGGGCAAGGTCGCCTTGGTCACTTTCGAGCGACGGGAAGCAACCTTCGACGCCGCGACGGTTTTGGTGTTCTTTTTCATGGTCAACTGGGATGTTCGCCCACTCACGATGTCCAAGTTTTGTCTGCTTTGACCGGTTTTGTCAAGCACGTGTTCAAAAAAAGTTGAACCCTCCGGGCCTCGGCAGAACGGCTGGGCCCGTTTCTATCTGGCTTGCAGCAAGTAAAATGCGAACGTGCACTGCTCGACCGATGCTGCGTGTCCAAAAAAATTTTTTTGAGGGTCGCTGAATCTCGGGTGACAACTTGCGTTTGAAATTGTCTAGCTTGCGTCTATTCTCAGGCCGTGCCTGGCTTGCATCACTCGATGAAGTCGGTCGTGCAACGGACCGGCCTCAGCCCGCATGTGATCCGCGTGTGGGAAAAGCGTTACGGCGCGGTGGCCCCGCGCCGCACGCCCTCCAACCGCCGATTGTACTCGGACGCCGAAGTGCGTCGCCTGCTGCTGCTGCACGCCGCCACCAAGGCGGGGCACAGCATCGGCACCATTGCCCGGCTTTCGGACGAGCAACTCCGCGCCCTCACCGGCTGGGCGGAGGAAAGCCCGCCGGTGCGGAACCACATCAACGGCCACGCCCTGCCCGGCGACCCCAGCGGGGGGTTCCTGGCTGCGACGCTGGACGCGGTGCGGCGCATGGACGCCCGGGCGTGCGAAGCGGTCTTGATGCGGGCCAGTCTGGAACTGGGCAGTCAGGGTTTGCTGCAAAAATTGATTGCCCCGCTGACCGGCAAGCTGGGGGATTTGTGGCAGGCAGGGGAATTGACCGCCGCTGAAGAACACTTTGCCAGTGCCGTGGTGCGAAGTTTTCTTGCCAACCTGGCCCGCCCTTTTGCCCTGCCGGAACATGCGCCCGGCCTTGTCGTGGCCACGCCGGCGGGGCAGTTGCACGAGCTGGGGGCCATTCTGGTGGCCGCCGCCGCCAGCGGACACGGCTGGCGGGTGACGTATCTGGGCACGAGTCTGCCGGCGGTGGAAATCGCCGGGGCGGCATTGCGCGCCGGGGCGCGGGCGCTGGCTTTGAGCATTGTCTATCCGGCGGACGATCCCCAGTTGCCCGGCGAACTCCAGGCCCTGAAACGTTTCCTGCCCGAGTCGTTGGCCATCGTGGCCGGCGGCCGGGCGGCGGCGGCTTACAAACCCGCGTTGGACGCCATCGGCGCGGTGCTGGCCGAGGATTTGCGCGGCCTGTACGCCTTCCTGGATTCGGTGCGTCAACCCAACGGCACTCCCGCGCCCAATGGCGTCCCCGCGCCGGCCCGTTGACTCAGCCCGGAATCTCCAGGTCAAACTCGAGGCGTGTCCGGCTGTCGCTGCGGGCGTCGCGAATTTCCATCTGCTTCAGCAGCCAGTTGCCCCGGACCTTCTTGAAGCCGCCGATCGAAAATTCCTTCCACAACCGGCCGTCAGCCCCGTAGGCCTCGGCCCGCAGCAACCCCCGGTACTCCGCGTCCACCCAACTGACCACCCGCGCGTAATGCTCCGGTCGCGGCCGGGCGGGCACGCTCTCGAGCACCAAGCAACGCCGGCCCTTGCGCGTCTCGGACTTGAGCAACCGCTGGCGCGGCCAACGCAGAAATTCCAGCCCCAAATCCGCCAGCCAGAAATCTGACCCGGCGAACGGCAGGTTCGCCTCCTCGCCCGCGAAGGTGCGGACCTGCACCGCGCCGCCGCCCGGCTCGAGCGTGGTGAACTCGTACGTGGCGGCGCCGTCCGGCCCGTACTGCACCACCAAGGTCTGGGACACCGCGCCGGTCGGACTGAAGACCTGGTACACCGCACGCCAGCCGGGGGGCGTTTCGTAAACGTCCAGCCGCACCGGCACTCCCGGCAACCAGGTCCCGTCCGGCGTGCGCCGCCGAAGCAAACCCGCCGTGTTGAACGGCGGCGGCTGGGCTCGCAACTCCGCGGCCAGGCGTTGTCCCTCCGCTTCCGCGTCAAGACCGGACCGGCCCTCCGCGGCGCTAGCCCGCTCGGCCAGTCCGAGCGGCAGGCCCGCCGCCAAGCCCAGGAAACGCCGCCGGCTCAGCGCAAAACGCGCGGGTGGGTCGGGAGAAAATGGTGGGCGCATCGGGAGGAAACTCGCGCGCGGCGCGGCGCGCTCAGGAAATTTTCCGCGGCGGCGCAACCGGGCGAACGGGCGGCGCGGGGACCGCACGGGGGACTTCCACGCGCAAAAAACCGTTCTGGTAATTGGCCCGCGACCGCGCGGCGTCGTACCCGGCCGGAATGGCCACGCGGGTCTCGAAAGCCCCGTAAGGAATTTCGCGCCGCACCACCTGCGCGCCAGGCGGCAGCGCGCGCTCTCGCCGCACCCCGCGAATGCAAAGCTGGTCACCCGCCACGCGCAGGTCCAAGTCCTCCCGGCGCAACCCGGCCAGCTCGACGTGAATCACCAGCGCGCTCGGCGTTTGAAACAGATCACGACGCGGTGCCCAGGGCGCAGGCGCCGCCCCGATCCTTTCCGGCCCGGGGGCCGGCGCCTGGCCGGGCACCGGCAGCGGGAGGCGCACAATTTTGCGGGACATGAGGCGTTGCAGGGACCGGTCCGCCAGGGTTGCGGGCGTGGCCCGCGCCGCCGCCCACCGGCCGGCGCGCCGGGCGGCCGCGCGCCGTTACGACGTCGGCTTGCGGAACTCCGCGTCGTCCAGCGGCACGTTGTGCTTCACCGATTTGACCGTGAGCTTGAGGCTCATTTCCATGCCGTCCGCGCCCCGGGCGGTGATGCGGATGGCATGAGGCAGGCGCACCCCGCCGTCCACCTCGCGAAAATCCTCGAACGCGGCCGTGGCGCTGACGCGGCCATTCTGCCCCTCGAACTCCGAGTCCTGGCGCACCAGCAGCCCGGTGGTCTGGCCGAAGTAAAGCCGCTCGAGCGACTTCGCGTCCGGCCGCGACTCCGCGATGACCAGCGGCTCCGGCCCGGAGCGGTCCACGCCTTTGATCGCCAGGTCGGGGTAGATTTTTTGGTACTGCAACTCGCGGTTGAACTGCGCGTCCCGGCGCACCTTGGGCATTTCTGCCGCCGGCCGGTCCGCCAGGCCCTGCATGGGATTCTTCACCCAGCCGTTGGTGCCGTCGTAGCCCTCGCGCAACTCGCCAAAGCCGGGGATGGTGATCACCGAGAGCTGCTTGTCCGGCGCCTTGGCGCACACCCGCAGGGCAAACGTCCCCGGCACGGCCGACATCTCCACCTCGCCCTCGATCACGCGCGAAGTGAGCTTCTCCAAGCGTGCCCGCCCGCCGATGGCCTCGACGTAGCGCGCCAACACCTTCTCCAACGCGGGCAACTCCGGACTGGCGGCGGACTCGGCGGCCGCGAGCGCGCCGGCCAGCCCGCACCACGCGACGACCAGGCCAACCCGGCGAAACAGGAACGAGTTCATGACGGGCGATTTCGCGGCCCGGCCAGACGGGTGTCAACAGGTTTCCTCGCCCCACCGGCGGTTGCCCCGGCCGCGGCGCAGCGCGGCCCTATCCAGCGCTCGGGCGTTGGACTTGGCAGCGGGGAGCCGCCGACCTACCTTGCGCCCGCCATGGTTACCCGACTCTTGCACACCCGTTACCGCGTCAACGACCTCGAACGCAGCGTGCGGTTCTACAAGGAAATTCTCGGCCTCCAGGAGGTCCGCCGCCACAAATCCCCCCGCGGCTCCGAGCTGGTCTTCCTGAAGGCGCCGTTGAGCGAGGAGACCATCGAATTGTGCTGCTACCCGGCCAGCGGCCCGGTGCAAGTGCAGCCCGACCTCACCCACCTGGCCTTCGAGGTCGAGAGCCTCGAGGCCTTCGGCCAGCACCTGGCCCGGCACGGCCTCCAATATTCCGACGGTCCCACCCTGCGCCCGGACGGCAGCGGCTTTGCCTTCATTGACGCGCCCGAGGGTTACGAGATCGAGCTGATGCAGAAGCCGCAAAAGTTCATCGAAAACCTGGGCGGCGGGTATTGACGCCGGCGCGCCCGAGGCCGACACAACCTCAGCCGCCCTGCTCCGGGCCGGCGTTCAGCAAAGGGAGGACCGGCCCGAGCAAGGCGGCGTCCGGCGCTTCGCACAGCGCCGCGCAGACCAGCAGATAATTCGCCACCAGCCAGGCCATCAACGGTTGGTGCGCCTCCGGCAGGGCGAGGAAAGCCGGGGTCAGCACACGGATGCCCTCAGCCAAGCGGGCCCGCGCCTCGGCGGCACGCTCGTTGGCAGCCAGCACCAACCCCAGCGCGCCGAGCGATCTGGCCAAATCCGGGTTGAAGGCGTCGGGATTGGCCCGGGCCAGCGCCCGATACAACGCGACGGCCTCCTGCGCCGGGGCGAGCGCTTCGGCCCGGCGGCCCAGCTCGCTCAATCGGATCGCCAGGTTGTTGAGCGAACCGGCCAAATCCGGGTTGAAGGCGTCGGGATTGGCCCGGGCCAGCGCCCGATACAACGCGACGGCCTCCTGCGCCGGGGCGAGCGCCTCGGCCCGGCGCCCCAGCTCGCTCAACAGGTTCGCCAGGGTGTTGAGCGAACTGGCCAAATCCGGGTTGAAGGCGTCGGGATTGGCCCGGGCCAGCGCCCGAAACAACCCGACGGCCTCCTGCGCCGGTTTGAGCGCCTCGGCCCGGCGGTCCAGCTCGCTCAACCGGATCGCCAGGTTGTTGAGCGATCTGGCCAAATCCGGGTTGAAGGCGTCGGGATTGGCCCGGGCCAGCGCCCGCCGTAAAGCGACGGCCTCCTGCGCCGGTTCGAGCGCCTCGGCCCGGCGCCCCAGCTCGCTCAACCGGTTCGCCAGGGTGTTGAGCGACCTGGCCAAACCCGGGTTGAAGGCGTCGGGATTGGCCCGGGCCAGCGCCCGCCGCAAAGCCACGGCCTCCTGTGCCGGTGCGAGCGCTTCAGCCCGGCGGCCCAGCTCGCTCAACAGGTTCGCCAGGTTGTTGAGCGACATGGCCAAATCCGGGTTGAAGGCGTTGGGATTGGCCCGGGCCAGCGCCCGCCGCAAAGCCACGGCCTCCTGTGCCGCTGCGAGCGCCTCGGCCCAGCGGCCCAACGCGCTCAACCGCACGCCCAGATTGTTGGCCAGCCGTGCGACCTCGGGCTTGAGGTCGTCGCGGCCAGCTGCCATCGCCGCCTTGAGCCGCGTGTAGAGGTGGCTCGTGACCTCCGCCGCCCGGGCACGGAGCTTGACAGTGTGGTGCGGCAGGGCGCTTTCGATGCCCATGAGCAGCGTGGGCTCCTGGTCCGCAAGGCCGGACTCGATCAGCTTATCGGTCGCTTCCAACAAAGGCTCCCCATACTCGTCTTGTCCGCCGAAGTTCTGGAAGGCGTGGAGCAGCGTGGCGGGCGTGGCCCTGGGGTCACGCCGGGCGCAGCGCACCACGGTGGCGCACCAGCTTTTCCAGCGTTCCGGTCCGGTACGGCAATCCGGCCGGGCCAGCGCCGTCAGCACCAACGCCTCGCCGATGAAGTCCGGCTCAACCGGGGCCACGGGTATGCGCTCTCCCGGCAGGACCTCGCGGACCCGGGTGGCCAGGTCACCCGGGCCGTCCGGCCAGGTGACTTGGAGCGCGGCCAGTTCTTCGCGCACGGCCCGGTCCAGTTCCTCTGCCGTGAAGCCGTGTTCCATCGTGGCGCAGGCGGCCAGGTGCCGAAGGGCGCGCTTCTGGGCGGCGTTGTTGGCGTCGCGCGCAAAGCGTTCGACGCGGCGGAGCTCCCTTTCTGCCAGGCTTTCGGCCAGGTCAATCCGCTCGCGCTTGAGCGCGGTGGACAACTCGAGTTCGCCGGCCGCCAAGGCGGCCATCATCAGGTTCAGCGGCTGGTCGAAGAGGTCGCGGGCGAGGGCGGCTTCGAAATCCGCGTTGTCTTCGGGTGGCAGAGCTGGCGCGGGCCGATGGTTGAGGGCGGCAGCACGGTCGAGGGTTTGGCGGAGAATCTGCCGGCGGAACTGCCCCGGCGGCAGGGGCGTGAGCGGCAGCGGGCGCGGCGGATGAAAGAGGTCGCGCACGGCGCACGGAGCGGCGTTGTCCTCGCGGCGCAAGAGGTCATCGAACCAATCGCCGGGCTGGCGCTCCAGGAGCAACAGGCGCAGCGGCGGCAGGCCGGCGCGGCGCAGGTGGGTGAGGGCAAGGAGCAGCTCGCCCAGCGGCCCGGAGAGCGTTTGCGCGTAGTCCACCACCAACAGGGTGGGCGCGGGCCAGTTGAAATCCGGCGCGTGAGTCCTTTCCACGAGCCGGCGCAAATCCGCGCCGCGCAGCAGTCCGGCCTGCCAGCCCGGCAGGGCCTCCGCCACCCGCAGGAGCAGCTCAAAGCCCAGGCGGGTCTTGCCCGTGCCCGCCCCGCCCACCAGCAGGCGGCAGGAGATGGGCTCCGCGGACTCCACCCAGGCGCAGAGGTCGGCGAGGTCCTGGTCGCGCCCCAGCAAGGTGACGGTGCGGTGCTTGGCTTCCAGGAGCTGCAGTTCACGGGTGGGCGGGTCGGGAAGCTGGAAGCGGGTGATGGGCAGGCCGCCGATGAGGTGGTCGAGCCGGCGCTCCAAGCGGGTGAGGTGGGAGGTGAGTTCCGCCAATGCAGGCGCAGCATCCGGATTGTCGCGGAGGCACTCGGCCCGGAGCGTCGTGATGGCCACGAGAATCTCGCCCTGCTGGGCCTTCAGTTCGTTCTGCCCGCGGGCCAGGGCGTCGAGCTGGTCGCGGACGCCGGCGAGGAGTTCCTTGAGTTCGCCCAGTTGCGGGGTGAGCCAGGCCTCGAACTGGGAGAAGACGGGCGGGTGGGCGGCGAGCTTGGCGACCGCCGCGCGCAGCTCGGCCAGCTCGCCGGCGACCTGCGCGCCCTGCGCTTCGAGCCGGGAGTGGAGGGCGTTGAGGGCGTCGGCGGTGAAGGTGTTGAAGACGCGCGGGTCGCTCTTGAGGTGCTCGCGGAAGAACAGGCAATAGGCGTGGGCGAGGGTGATGCAGGGGGCTCCGCCCTCCCGCACGGGCCAGCCCTTGCGAACCATCGGCTCGAAGTACGTCGGCTCGTTGCCCGCGCGGACGGTCGCCCGGGCCCAGGCCAACAGCTTTTCCGCCAGTGCCGGGCCGAGGGCGGTGCAAACCTCGCCCTCGCGGAAACACGAGCGCACCTGGGCGTCGCTCAGCTCGAGCCGGTCGTGGAAGGCGTCGAAGTCCGGGCCGGCCACGGCCTCGCGGAAGGCGTCGAGCCATTGCTGGGCGGGCGCGCGGCTGTCCGGGAACAAGGGGCGGGCAAGCCAGGCGGTCCAGCGGCCGTGCTCGACCCGGCGGGTGAACCAGCCGCGGTCGGGATCGAGCCGGCCGGCGAGTTCGCTGAGCAGCACCTGCACGGCGCCGCGGAGGGATTCGCGGCTGGCGCGGTTGAGGTCGTGGTTGCGCGGGAGGCCGGTGGCGGGGTCGTTGGCGGTCTCGAGCCACTGGCGGAAGAGGCGGTGGGCTTCGCCGCCGACCACGCCGGTGACGATGGAACCGCAAAACGTCACGAGGCCGGGGAGGAGGGTCAGCGGCTCGGGCATAGGTGAGCGGATTTTAGGCGGCCCGCGCACGGCAGGCAAGGCGGCGGGCTCGCCGGACCGGTTTTCGGGTGCATTTCAGTTTTTGAACCACCCGCAACATTCCCGGGATTTTCGCCGGTCAGAGCCGCGGCAATATGGAGGGAGAACGGCTGTGGGTGGGGCTTGCTGACGTCGGCGCTCAAAAACTGAAATGCGCCCCCGGTTTTCCGGGTTGAACCCGGTGCGTGAAGTCGCCAGGTGAGGTCAGGTGGGCGCGGTACGCGGGCGCGCGGGTCAGCGGGTCAGGGGCACGGGCCGGGGGCTTTCGGCCACCAGGCGCAGGGCCTCGGTGATGTAGATTTCGCCGGTCAGCTCGCCCAGGCAGGTGCGGGTGATGTAGTCGTAGCGCTTGAAGCTGCCCCAGTCTTCCTTGGTGAGGATGTAGCCGAAGGCGTCGTTGGTCAGGCCGAAGAGCAGGTTGTGTTCGCCGGCCATTTTGCGTTTGAGGTAGTAGCCGATGTTGGGCAGGGCTTCGCCGGGGATGGTGAGAATCTGGGCGTTGCCGAGGTTGACGAGGTTGAGTTGCGTGGCCACGCGCCGCTCGCCCACGGGGCGGTAGCCCAGGGGCGAGGCCTTGAGCACGGCCAGGAGCAGCGGCGACTCGACGGGGAACTCGATGGTGCGCGCCACGCAGTACAGGCGGGGGTTTTTCTGGACCGGGGCGTCGGCCACGAGGCGGAGGGCTTCGTCGGCCAGCAGGCGGCCGATGCGCTCGCATTCGGCCCAGTCGTTGGCCTCGCTGCCGTCGGGGCGGCGGTTGTCGGCGGTGACCATGCCGCCCTGGGCGCTGTTCATGAAGAGGCCGGTGCCGCCGCCGGCTTCGGCCAGGCGGTCATAGAGCGGCCCAATCAGGTCCGGGCTCAAGATGCCCTGGCGCGCGCCCAGCACTTCGGGGTGGATGGCGTAGTTGACCAGCGTGGCGAAGGGCTTGCCGGCGGGGTCCAGGACCTGGATGACGTGGCAGCGGGGGTCATAAAGCTGTTCGGCGTAGTAGTTGTAGGCGATTTTGCCCCGGGCCTCGCCGGTGGCGATCTTCAGGGCCGCCGGCGCCAGGCGCGCCACGGCTTCGTTGATGGCTTCAGCCATGCGGGCGCACACCAGGTCCAGGTACTTCAGATTGGCGGAGGTTCGCCCGGTCTCGTCCGGGAAGCCGTAGCAGTCCGGCGCGCTGTGGGTGTGCGTGGCGCCGATGAGGATGTTGGTGCCGGGAATGCCGGGGACGCGGGCACGAACGCGATCGCCCAGCACGGAAGGGAAGCCGAGGAAGTCCGCGCTGACGATGGCCACGCGGGTGCCGTCGTTTTCCAGCACCAGCGCGCGCACGGTCAGCTCGCCGGCCTTGCGGGTGGTGGGATGGGACGGGCCGACGCCGCCCGAGACGGGCAACAGGGGGTCGGGCGTGACGTTGCGGACGGCGATGGCGGCGCGGAACTCGGCTCGTGCCGGGAGCGCCACGGCCAGGAGGCCGAGCAGGCCCGCCAGCGCGCGGAGTCCGCGGGCGAGCCGGGTCAACGGGTGTTTCATGGCGGGGGAAGTTGTCGGCAACCGGCCCGGGCGTCGAGTCCAAAGCGCGCCGGCGACCGCGGGCGTGCCCGGCCGGGCGCCCGGCCGGCACCGGTTCGCCTTGCCCGTGGCCCCCCGGCTGGTAGGCTGGTCCGCCGTGGGCGACGGACGCCCGTCCGGACATGAAGCACTACCTCGATTTCGAGAAGCCCATCGTCGAGCTCCAGCGCAAGCTCGAGGAACTGCGGCAGCATTCCGCCAGTCACACCCCGGACCTCGGGCTGGAGGAGGAAATTGCCCGCATCGAGCAAAAGATTGCCGAGACCCGGCGGGAGATTTTCGCCAACCTCACCGCCTGGCAACGCGTCCAACTGGCCCGGCATCCGCGCCGCCCCTACACCCTGGACTACCTGCGAACCACGTTCAGCGACTTCGAGGAGCTGCACGGCGACCGGGCGTTCGCCGATGACCACGCCATCGTGGGCGGCTTTGCCCATCTCGCGGGCGAAAAGGTCGTGGTCATCGGCACCCAGAAGGGCCGCGACACCAAGGAAAACATCCTGCGCAATTTTGGCTGCGCCCATCCCGAAGGCTACCGCAAGGCCCTGCGCCTGATGCGGCTGGCCCACAAGTTCGGCCTGCCCATCATCACCCTCATTGACACCGCCGGCGCCTACCCCGGCGTGGGGGCCGAGCAACGGCACATCGCCGAGGCCATCGCCGTGAATCTGCGCGAGATGATCCTGCTTGAAGTGCCCATCATCGCCGCGGTCATCGGCGAAGGCGGCTCGGGCGGGGCGCTGGGCATCGGCGTGGCGGACCGGGTGCTCATCCTCGAAAACGCCTACTACTCGGTCATCAGCCCCGAGGGGTGTGCCTCGATTTTGTGGAAAGACCGCGCGGCCGCGCCCAAGGCTGCCGAGGCCCTGCGCATCACCGCCAAGGACCTCCTGGCGCTGGGGCTGGTGGATGAAATCGTCCCCGAGCCGTTGGGCGGCGCCCACAACGACCCCCAGACCACCGCCGAGACCCTCAAGGGCTGCCTCTTGCGGCATCTGCACGAAGTCGCCGCCTGGTCGGTCGAAGAGCGCCTCCAGCGCCGGTACGCCAAATACCGCGCCATGGGTCCGGTGGCCGAAAACCGGCCCGCCGCCGGCCCCGAAGTGCCCACGCCCGTCAGCGCCTGAAGCGCCCCGAATCCGCCCGGACCGCCGCGGCCGCGTGAACCTTTATCCGCTCACTTTCCACCCCATCCCCAAGCCGCGGCCCTGGGGCGGCCGCGCCCTGGCCGAGCTTTACCAAAAACCCCTCCCGGCCGCCGTCCCGGTGGGCGAGTCCTGGGAAATCTCCGACCGGCCCGGCGACGCCAGCGTCATTGCCCACGGTCCGCTGGCCGGCCGGGACCTGCGCTGGTTGATGGAGCATCACGGGCCGGCCGTGCTCGGGGCGGCGCGCGCGCCCGGAGGCCGGTTCCCGCTGCTGGTCAAAATCCTCGACGCCCGCGAAGTGCTCTCGGTGCAGGTGCACCCGCCGCCCGCCGTGGCCGCGCGCCTGGGCGGCGAGCCCAAGACCGAACTTTGGTACGTGACCCGCGCCGGGCCCGACGCCCGCGTGTGGGCGGGCTTGAAGGCGGGCACGACGCGGGCGGACTTCGAGCAACGCCTGCGGGCCGGGCGCGTGGCCGAGTGCCTCCACCAAATCCCGGTGCGGCCCGGCGACGCGCTGTGGCTGCCCAGCGGCCGCGTCCACGCCCTGGGCGCGGGCCTGGTCATCTTCGAAATCCAGCAGAACTCGGACACCACCTACCGCGTGTTTGACTGGAACCGCGTGGGCCCGGACGGCCGGCCGCGCGCCCTCCACCTCGAGGCGGCGCTGGCGAGTCTGGACTTTGGCGACCACGAACCGGGCTTGATTGCCGCGCCCTGGCAGGCCGAGGGCCCCTGGCAATGGCGCCGCCTCGCCGACCACGAGCTTTTCCGCGTCACCGAATTCCGCGCCCGGCAAGCCGCCAGCCGGACCTGGACCGGCGAGCGCGCGGTGGTCTTCGGCGTCGTGACGGGCGAGTTGCGCCTGGCCGCGCCCGCGGCGAGCGCGCCGGCGCTTGAACCGCCACGGTTGGGCCCGGGTCGCTTTGCCCTGGTACCGGCGGCGGCACTGCCGGTGCAGCTCGAGGCCGCGGCGGACACAACCTTTCTGGCCGCCACGCCGGGATAAGGCCCGGGCCGCCGGACCGCTTCCGGGGCGGGCCTCAGAACGAGGTCCGCAAGCCCACGACCGCCTCGAAGGCGCCGCTGGACTCGAGGGTGACCACCTTGCTCGCCGCGCGGGTCTCGAGGTCGTTCAGGTACAGGTATTGGCCGCCGGCGAAGACGCTCAGGAAATCGGTCAGGGCGTAGGTCAGGCTGAGTTGCGCGTAGCCGCCGACCTCGAAGGTGTCCCGGCTGGCTTCGCCGCGCTGGGTGTACCCCGGGGACAGGCCGGAGACCTGAACGGTTTCCGTGTACTTGAAGTCGCTGAACGCGCCCAGCGCGGCCACGCCGGCGCTGAAGTTGAGCTGGAGCCGCGCGCCGAGCGGGACTTCCAGGAACGGCCCGAGCTTCGCCCCCACCAGTAGGGTGTCCAGGGTGGTGCGGACCTCGGAAACGGCCGGCACCGCCTCGAGCCGGCTGAGCGCGGGCGCCAGGTCCAACAGCGGGCCCGGGCCGTCGAACGTGCCGGTGTACGGCGCCCCGGGCGGGAGGATGCCGTGGAGGTCAAACCGGTCCGTGCGCAGTTGGGCCGTGCCGCTGTACCGGTCGCGTGTTTCGAGCTTGGGGTTGAGCGAGCTGATTCCCAGCTCCACCCCCCAGGCCGCCGTGCGCCCGGCCAGGCGGAACCGGCCCAGCTCGCGGCCATAGACCACCTCGAAACCGGCCTGCACGTCGTCGCCGCTCTTGCCGGTAAGTTCGTCGCTGGGCAGGCCGGCCAGGCGGTGCAGCTCCAGGTGGCCGTCGGCCAACTGGCTGGCCGCCTGGTAGCTCCAGTACCAGGTCTGGCCGTCGGCGCCGCCGTTGATGTCCGGGCGCACGAAGCCGTCCAGGTAATCCGGCCCGAGCTTCTCGGGCGAGGCGCGATTGTGCACCCGGGCGGTGATGCCGAAGGAAAAGCGCGCGGCCACGCTCAGGCGGTTGCGGTCCTGGATGAGCTCACCCTCCAGGTAATCAGCCGGCTCGGCGGCCAGCGCGCCAGCGGCCAGCGCGCCGGTGGCGCCGGCCAGACAGCACAGGGCGTGCGGAGAACGAAATGACCGGGGGACTTTCATGAGCGCAGGAGGTCGGCGGGGTCAGGGCATCAACATGCCGCGGTAGAAGCGGTGGGTCTGGCTGGCGGGCGGGCTGTGGGTCTTGGGCGGCCCGCGGTCCACCCATTGCACGCGGCTGCCGGTGCCCAGCAACCCCGGCATGGCGGTGCGCCAGGCCTGTGAGTTGAGGTCGTCCACGTACTGGATGAAGTACTGCCGCCCGGCCAGGGTTTGGAAATCGAGGATCACCACGCCGTTGGTGTACTGCGCGGTGGTGATGGCGAAGACCTGCCCGCCCGAGGCCACGAACCGCCGCTGGGGCACCAGCCGCGGCTCGAACTGCGGCGCCGGCACGGTGCGGCGGTCGGCCACGTAGTACTCCGCGGTGAGCGTGAGCGTCGCGCCCGGCGCCAGCGGTCCCGCGTGCAGGTAGGGCACGTCGTTGGTCTGGCCGCTGGCGTTGTAGAGCCGGATGGGCTTGCCCAGCGTGTCATTGGTCAACCCGCGCACCAGCACATCCACGCCGTCCATCTTGATGGCGCCCGGGTTCACCAGGGTCAGCGTCTGGAGGAACAACCCGCTCTGCCGTTCCGGCCGGTCCGGCAGCGGCGCGGCGGCGAAGACCGGTTGCACGTAATCGAGCACCGGCAAGGGGCCGTTCGTGGCGTCCGCGGCGCTCAGCGGCACCGGGGAGCTGCCGAAGGCCAGCCCGGCCTGTGGCCACGCGGCGGGCGCGGGCAGTTGGAAATACAGGTCCGCCAGCCGGAAGGTCTGCGTGGGCATGGTTTGCCCGGCGGGCAACGTGACGCGGAAGCCCAGCCGGCCCTCGGCGAGTTCGGTGTCGTCCACGACCCATTGCGCCCCGGGCAGCAGCGCGCGGGCGGTGTCGGTGAACGCGCCCTCCGGCTCGGCCAGCACGGCGGGGTTGAAGCGGACCGAGAAGCCCAGGCTCCGCTCGTTGCCCTGCGCGGCAAACTCGATCGGCACGCGCAGCGACGCCGCGTCCGGAAACTCCGGCGCGCCGGTGCGCAGTTGGCGCGGGGTGCCGGGCTTGACCACCAGCGTGGCCACGCGGCTGGTGGCCGCGCCCAAGCTGTTGGTGACGACCACCTGGTAGGCGCCCGCGTTGGTCAGGGCCACGGGGGCGAACAGGATCGAGGGGCCGAAGACATTGGTGAGGAACTCGCCGTCCTTGTACCAGAAGTAGAACAACGGCGCGGCGCCGAGCGCGGTCACGCCCACGGCCGTGGCCGTGCCTTCCACCACGGTTTGGTCCTCGAGGTCCTGCACGATGCGCGCCACGTCTGGCAGGACCGTGAGCGTCATCGGGTCGCTCGCCGCCGTGCCCCAGGCGTTGCTGACCGTGACCCGGTACACGCCGGCGTCGTTGGTGCGGGCGGGATTGAAGACCACGTTGGCGTTGGTCTGTCCGGACAAGGGCGTGCCGTCCTTGCTCCAGAAAAAGCGCAGCGGTGCGGTGCCCTCGGCTGCCACGCCCAGGCTGGCGGAGCTGCCGGCGTACACGGTTACGTCGCCGGTCTGGGCGGTGATCACCGGCGGTTGGTTGGCCAGGGCCGCGGGGCCGGTCAGCCAACCGGCCAGGCCCAGCAGGACCGGCCACGGGGTTCGCCCTGAGAGGCGGACGCGGTGAAAACTGGATGAACTCATGGTGTGCCTGCCGCGGGTCCGTGGCCGGGCCGATGCGGCCGGGCCGGGACAATCGCGGCGGTAATTGCGCGCCCGTTCTTGGGGGAGCGGCGGGGGAAAGTCAAAGCAAAGTTGCCCCGCTGCGGACGCCCGCGTCGGCTTGCCAGCCCGGGGCCTTCGGGTAGCTTTGCCGGCATGGAACTCAAGACGCTCCTGGACGTGCTGCATCAAGCGCCGTTCCGGCCGTTCGACATCCAGGCGGATAGCCGGGGGGTTCGGGTGGGCCATCCCGAACAGGTCTTCATCACCCCGGACAAAAAGACGGTGATTGTGGCCGGCATGGAGGGCGGGCTGGCCATCCTCGATCTGGACCACATCAGCAGCCTCAGTCTGGCCGCGCGTCGGCGCAGCAAGGCGACCGGGCAAACCTGAACCGCCGCCGCGCGACGGCCGGTTTGCGTTTTCCTCCCGTTTCCCCGGCGCGAAATTTCCCCCTGCCTCCCGGTGCGAGCCCCGGACTTTTTAACCTGGCGACGCTGGCTCAACGCCCTCGGGCCGCTCCTGGCCCTGCTGGCGGTTTATCTGCTCTTTGCCCTGATCGGCCCGGAAAGTTTCCGCTCCGGCCGCAACCTCGAGACCATCGCCCGGCAAACCACCCTGGTGGGGCTGGCCGCGCTGGGCATGACGCTGGTGATCATCTCCGGGGGCATTGATCTCTCAGTGGGCTCGGCCGTGGCCCTGGCCACGGTGGTCATCGCCGTGACGCTGAACCGGGGCGCCGCGCCCGCTGCCGCCGCGCTGGCGGCCGTGGCGACCTGCGTGGCCTGCGGCCTGGTCACCGGCCTGCTCATCACCCGGCTGCGGGTGGTGCCCTTCATCGTCACCCTGGGCATGATGTTGCTGGTGCGCGGCGCGGCCAAGGGCCTGTCGCGCGAGCAAAAGGTGGACGCGCCGGAGACCTGGCTCAACGAGCTGCTCGCCTCCCTGCCGGACGAGCGCCGCTGGCAACTGGTGCCGCCGGGCGTGTGGTTGCTGGCCGCCATGGCCGTGCTCACCGCGGGGCTTTTGCGGTACACCCGCCTGGGCCGGCACACCGTGGCCATCGGCTCGAACGCGCTGACCGCCCGCTTGTGCGGCGTGCCGGTCGAGCGCACCCAGGTCGTCCTCTACGGGCTGGCCGGCGCCTTCACCGGGCTGGCCGGCGTGATGCAGTTTTCCCGGCTCACCGTGGGCGACCCCACCGTGGCCGTGGGGCTCGAGCTGGACGTCATCGCCGCGGTGGTCATCGGCGGGGCCAGCCTGGCCGGCGGGGAAGGCTCGGTGCTGGGCTCGCTGGTCGGGGCGTTGATCATGTCGGTCATCCGCTCCGGGTGCGCACAGATGCAGATGCCAAACTGGGTCCAGGAAATCATCACCGGCGCCATCATCGTGGCAGCCGTGGCGCTGGACCGCTGGCGGCACCGGCGCCGTTGAGCCGCATGGCCAATCCATTTTACCAGCCCGGCGCCCGCCGCGCCGACCAGGTGCGCGCACTGTTCCGCACCATCGCCCGGCGCTACGACCTCATCAACGACCTCCAGAGCCTGGGCCTGCACCGGCGCTGGAAACGCCGCTTGGTCGCCCTGGCGCAGCTCGGCCCCGGGCAGCGCGCCCTGGACGTGTGCTGCGGCACGGGCGACGTGGCCCTGGCCCTGGCCCGCACCGGCGCACAAGTGACCGGCCTGGATTTCAGCCCGGAAATGCTCGCCGTGGCCCGCCGGCGGGCGCAGACCTCGAATGCCCCGGTGGAGTTTGTGCAAGGGGATGCGCTGGCGCTGCCGTTTGCGGACGCCACGTTCGACGCGGTCACAATCAGCTACGGCCTGCGCAACCTGGCCGACTTCGCGGCGGGTTTGGCGGAAATGGCGCGGGTGCTCCGGCCGGGCGGCCGCCTGGTGGTGCTGGATTTTGGCAAGCCGGCTCATCGCGGCTGGCGCGCGGTGTACTTCGCCTACCTGCGCGTGGCGGTACCGCTGTTCGGGTGGGTGTTTGCCGGCCGGGCCGACGCTTACGCTTACATCCTCGAATCGTTGCGCCACTACCCGGACCAGGCCGGCGTGGCCGAGCTGTTGCAGCGGCAAGGGCTGGAGCGCGTGCGGGTGATCGAGCTGCTGGGCGGCGCCATGGTCCTGCACCGGGCCGAAAAGGCCTGAGTGGCCGGGGAAAGATCAGACGGATCGGACGGATCAGGCGGATCGGGCGGATCGGTCAGATCGGTCAGTTCACAGCTTCACGTCCTCGGGGCGCACCTCGAGGCACTCGTCCTGGTCTTCCCAAATGACCACGGGATAGCTCTCGAGCAGCTTGGGCACGATCTGGTGCCCGGCGAAGGTCAGCAATGTCTCGGCCCGGGAAGCAGCGGTGTCCAACTCGTGGTCGTAGTCGCCGCAGCGCTTCTGCTGTTTCTCGTCCCAGTGCGCCACGCCGTGCACCGGCGCGTATTCCTCGGCCCAACTGCGGATGAGCGGGCGCAACTCCGCGGGGATGTCCTCGAAGGCCACGGCGGTGGCATTGCAGTGCAGGCAGACCAGGCCGTTTTCCAGCACGTCGCGGGTGAAGAGCGGCACCAGCGGGGCGCGACAACAGGCGGCCTCGGGGTAGGCGGCCGGGACTGTCGCCAAGCGTTGCAACCAGACCTGCCGGTCATGCGCCACCTGCCCCGCCAGACGGTAAGCGGCCACCAGCGGGTGCGAGAGCCGCCAGCCCCGCCCTTGCAACTGTCCCAACGTCTGGGCCAGCCAGCGGGCCAGCGTCAGGTCGTCGAAGCTGCGAAATATCTCGCTGTACTCGCGCCAGAGCTCGTCCAGCGGATTCTCCGGGTCGTGCGCCACGCGGCGAAAGGTAGGGGCGGGATTGGCGCGCTGAGAAGCCCAATTTTCCCCCGCCCATCCCGCCACGCGGGACGCCGCGCCGGCGGCCTCGCCCAAACTCCCCCGACGACGCGGCGCGGGCGGCGTGAATTTGCTCCCGGGGCGCGGTGCTTTAGACTGGCGTGGCCCGGCGGCGCGCCTTCTTTTTCGCCGCGCACTGCCGGCGCAGTCCGTCATGAAACTGATCCCCTGCTACTGGCTTGCGGTCCTGGCGACCCTGGCCGGCCGGGCCGGTGAACCGGCCCCGCGGCCGCCCGCCTTCGAGTATTTCGGCACCTGCGGCGCGTCGGCCGGGGTGTTTCTGGACGAGACGCATTTTGTCGTGGCCAACGACGAGGATTGCGTGTTGCGGGTGTACCGGTTGGGCCAAGCTCAACCGGTCGCGGCGCGGGACGTGAGCGCGTTTTTGCAGTTGGACCGCCATCGCTCGGAGGTGGACCTCGAGGCGGCGGCGCGCGCCGGGGACTTGGTCTGGTGGCTCGGCTCGCACTCGCGCACCGCGGCGGGCCACCCGGCGCCGAATCGCCATCGGCTGTTTGCCACGCGCCTCGTACCGGCCGCCGGTGCGGGCGGTGTGCCCGGACTCGAGCCGCACGGCCAACCCTGCACGCGACTGCTGGACGATTTGCTCGCGGCGCCAACGTTGCGCGACCTGCCGCTGGCCGCGGCGGCCCGCCGCGGACCCGAGGAGCCGGGCGGCTTGAACCTCGAGGGCCTGGCCGCGGCGCCGGACGGCCGGTTGTGGATCGGCTTTCGCAACCCGGTGCCCGAGGGCCGCGCGCTGCTGGTGCCGCTGGAAAATCCGGACGCGGCGTGGCGTGGCGAACCGGTGCGCGCGGGCGAACCGGCGCACTTGGACCTGGGCGGGCTGGGCGTGCGCGATCTGCTTTGGGCGGGCGGGCGGTGCTGGGTGTTGGCCGGTCCGGCGGTAGGCGGCGGCAACTTCCGGCTCTTTGTCTGGTCCGGCCCCGGGACGCCGGCCCGGGAGGTGCCGACGCGGTTTCCCCGGCGCTTCCGGCCGGAGGGTTTGCTCGGGCATCCGCGCCGCAGTCCGGCGGAATTCTTCGTGCTCAGCGACGACGGCTCGTTGCGCATCGGCGACTGCGCGTGCCGGGACCTGCCCGACCCCGCGCAACGGCGCTTCCGGGCGGCCTGGGTGAGCGCCGAGCGTTGAAGGACCGGGCACGCGCGCACCGCACCCGCGCCGCGCTGGCGCGCACGGCGCCCCCGGCCCGGGCATGGCGGACCGGCGCGAGCGGATTGGGAAACGGCACCCGGGCTAGTCCCGTTCGCCCTTGGGCCGCACGCCCACGCGGCTCAGGTCAATGGGCCGGAAGCCCAACTTGAGCGCCGGCGATTCAGGCCGGAGCCGGAAGTCGAATTTCTCGGGCGCGACAAACAGCGGGTCGGCGACCACGGAATGGACGTCGTGGCCGCGGCGGCGCCATTCGGCGAGGGGGACGCCGGCGAACCGCAGGTCGTCCGGGCGCGCGGCCAGGCGGGTGTCGAAGTACACGTTGTGGTCCATGAGGTAGTTGTCATTGGACCAGTTGCTGCCCAGCAGGTCGCCGGAGTCGAAATAGACGAGGTTGTGGGTGAAGACGAAGGAGCAGTGAGGCTCGGCGCGGGTGCGCATGAGCTGGTGCTCGCGGTTGAAGGCAATGATGTTGTTGCGGACCACGTTGTCGCGGCCGTAGTGCTGGTGGAAGCCGGCGCTCTTGCAGCGGTACACGACGTTGTGTTCGAGCACGATTTCCGAGCTGCCCTCGTCGGTGTAGAGCCCCCAGCCGCCGTAGGTGAAGGCGTCAACGTCGTGGATGAGGTTGTTGCGGACCACGGTGCCCTTCTGGATGCCCAGCGTGTACACCGCGCCCATGTCGCTCAACAGGCCCTGGCCGAGGTCGTGGAGGTGGTTGAACTCGATCCGGTTTTCCCGGCAGGGCGTCTCCTGGTAACCCCAGTTCCAGCCCACGGAAATGGCGGTGTAGTACAGGTGGTGAATGTGGTTGTGGGCCACCCGGTTGGTGCCGCTCTGGAGGATGAACACGCCCACCGCCGGCGGGTAGATGATACCGCCGTGGTGGATGTGATTGTCGGTGACCGCATGCGTGTGGTTCTGCGCGAAGGCGTCGCCGTGCTTGTCCGGCACGCCCAGGCGGATGCCGCCGGCGCCCAGGTCGAACAGTTCGTTACCCACCACCCGCCAGCGCTGGCAGCCGCGGCCCAGCTCGACCGCGTACCCGGCCAGTTGCGTGAAGGTGCAGTCCTCGATCGCGCAATCCGTCGCCGCCTCGGCGAAGAGGTCGCCGCGCACGTCCACCGCCGCCTGGGTGTCCGCGTAGCCGTTCGGGCCGAGGGTCCAGTCCGTGTGGGCGAAGGTCAGGCCGCGCAGCCCGACGTGGCGAACCGCCTTTTCCGCCGCCAGGTCGCCCTGCAGGCGCATCAATTCCTCGAGCCGCGGGGCGATGATTTCAGCGCGTGCGGGGTCCTCGCCGGGCAGGGGCCAGTAGGTGACCACGCCGGTGCGGCGGTCGAGGTACCATTCACCGGGCTGGTCCAGGGCGTCGGGCGCGTTTTCGATGTAGTACTGGGCGTTGTTCTCGCGGTTCGAGGGGCGCGGGTTGCCGGAGAGCGTGGCCACGTGGTTGGTCGTGTCCACGGCGCGGATTTGCATCCGCAGGTCCGCCCAAGCCAGCAGGGCGATGACCTCGACGTCGCCATCGGCGGCCCATTCGGGGCGGATGTCGCCGGGGCGGTACTTGAGCCGGACCGGCTTGTCCTGCGGGCTTTCGCCCTGGATGCGGAAGAAGCCGGTGTTCGGCGTGCGGGCGCGCTGGCGGCGTTCGCCGTTCACAAACAACTGCCGGAACACCCAGCGGCCTTCGCGCACTGCGGGCACTTCGGCTTCCCACAAGCCCGGCCGGCCGGGGGCGGGTCGCCAACCCGTGATCCGCCGGCCGCCGCTGAGCACGGGCCGCTCGCCCGGGTAGGCGGCGATGAGCAACGGGCGGTCCGCCGCCACGCCGGAGTCTTCCGGGGTCAACACCACCGGCGCTTCCAGCCGGTAAGTGCCGCCGCGGAGCAAGAGGGTGACCCCCTCGTTGGCCTGGCCGGCTGCTCGGGCGGCTCGCGCGGCGGCCAGGGCGGCCGGCAACGTGGCCAATGGGCCGTCCGTGCCGGCGGCGTTGGGCTCTGCCGGGCGGCCACTCCAGGTGTCCTTGCCATTCGGCGCGAGGTGGAGGTTCAACGGCGCGGCCAGCGCGGTGGAAAGCAGGGTGGTTAGAACCAGCGGAAGCAGCGGGGCGTGTTTCATGTCTCCTCAGTACGCGGCCCGGCGCGAGGCTATTCAAGCGTTTCCGTCCTGAGCTGAGCGGCGCCGGTTGGCCGGGCCGGGCAAACTTGACGCGACCCCGAGGCCCGGTATCCTCGCCGCTTCTGTTGTCAGGGTGTTTTGACCCCCGGGCTCGAGGTGACCTGGTCACAACAATGCTGCGCGCCCGGATTGCAACCATTGAGGCATGAAACGTACCTATCAGCCGTCCCAAATCCGCCGGCAGCGCCAGCACGGGTTCCGCGCCCGCATGGCCACCAAGGCCGGGCGGAAAATCCTCCGCAACCGCCGCCGCGTCGGCCGCAAGCGCCTGACGCCGGTCTGAACCACCCCGGCGCCATGGCCGCGCCCGCTCCACGCCGGCTGACCTTGCCGCGCGACGCCCGGCTCCGGCGCCCCGCGGATTTCGCCCGGGTCCGGCGCCAGGGCCGGCGGGTCGTACGCAGCGGGTTCATCGTGAACTGGCTGGCCCGTCCGCCGGGCACCCGCGCGCGGGTGGGGGTGGTGACGCCGCGCGCGGTGGGCTCGGCCGTGGTGCGCAGCCGGGCGCGGCGCCTGTTGCGCGAGGTGTTTCGGCGACACCAGCACGAACTGGCGGAACCCGTGGACCTGGTGTTGGTGGCCCGGCAGGCGCTGGCCCGCCAAGATTGGGCCGAAGTGGAGCGGGAATTCCTGGCCGTGGCGGCGGGGGCGGACCTGATCAAACCGGCGGCATGACCCTTGCCCAACATTTGCTCGTGGCGGCACTGCGGCTGTACCGGGTGACGCTTTCCCCGCTGCTGGCCGCGCTGGTCGGGCCGGGGGCGGGTTGCCGCTTTGACCCCACCTGCTCGGCCTACGCGCTGGAGGCGGTGCAACGCCACGGCGCCCTGCGGGGTAGCTGGCTGGCGTTGCGGCGCGTGGCGCGCTGTCACCCGTGGGGCGGGTGCGGTCACGACCCGGTGCCGCCACCGCCGGCGAAGCCGCCGCCGCCCGCACTGTGGCGCTGGCCCGGGCGGCCGACGGCGCGCGCGCGCCCCTGATTTTAACGCATGGACCGCAAGGCAATCCTCATCATCGTGGCCTGCTTCGCGCTGATGCTGTTCTGGCCGGCGCTGGTGGACCGGATGTTTCCGTCACCGCCCCGGCCGGCCGGCGCGACCAATCAACTTGGCCGCGCGGTGCCGTCCCCGACCCACGGGGCACCCGAGCCGCTGGCCCCGGGCCCGGCGGCTTCGGCCCCGGCGGTGATCACCGCGCCGACCACGGCCGCGGCGGGCTGGCTGCCCCCGAGCGGGCCGGAGGAACTGGTCACCTTCGAGACCGCGGAGGCGCGCTACGTGTTCACCAGCCACGGCGGGGGCCTCAAGCAAATCGAGCTCAAGAAATACCCCGCCACGGTGGCTTGCGGACGCAAGGCCGCCGCGGCCGAGCGGGCGCTGGTGGCCCTCAACGCCGGCGCGCCCGTGCCCGCGCTCACGTTGTTCGGCGGGGCCGCGCTGGCGGACCCGGCGCCGTTCCGGCTCACGCAGTTCCCGCAGGGCGTGCGCGCGGAAAAGACGCTCAGCAACGGCCTGCGCGTGGTGAAGGAGTTTTTCCCCGGCACCAATTATCTGCTGGCGGCGCGGGTGCGCGTGGAAAACGCCGGCACGGCCCCGGTGGAGTTGCCAGGCACGGAACTGGTGGTCGGCACGGCCACGCCGGTGAACCCGCGCGACACCGGCCAGTTGCTGGGGCTGCAGTGGTACGACGGGGAGCGGTCGCAGTTCATTGACAACGCGTGGTTCCTGAACGCGCCCGCCTGGGGTTGCGGCTGCGTGCCCGGCACGCCGCGGGCCGAGTACCGCAGCCCCGGCGTGAGCAACGTGGTCTGGGCCGCGGCGCACAACCAGTTTTTCGTGATGATTGCCGCGCCGCGAACCAACGCCGCGGCGGTCGTGGCCCGCAAGATTTCCCTGCCCCCGCCCACGGCGGAGGAACTGGCCGAGGACCGGCGGGTGGTGGCGCAGCCGTTTGGCATTCAGACCGCCCTGGTGTATCCCGGGGCGAACCTGCCGCCCGGGGCGGCGCTGGCCTGGGAACTGGACGTCTTCGCCGGCCCCAAGGAATACCACACCCTGGCGCGGCTCAGTCACAACCAGGACCTGGCCATGCGCTTCACCACGTTTTTCGGCTGGTTTGCGCGGGTGCTCCTGCTGGGCATGAACGGCCTGCACAGCCTGGGGTTGTCCTACGGCCTGGCCATCATCGGCATCACCGTCATCATCAAGCTGCTGTTCTGGCCGCTGACCCAGGCCAGCAGCCGCTCGATGAAGCGCATGGCGGCCCTGCAGCCGCAGATGAAGGAAATCCAGGAGAAGTACAAGGACGACCCGCGCAAGATGAACCAGAAGCTCATGGAGTTTATGAAGGAGCACAAGGTCAGTCCCCTGGGCGGCTGCCTGCCCATCCTGCTCCAGATTCCGGTCTTCATCGGGTTTTACCAGATGCTCCAAAGCGCCATCGAGCTGCGCGGGGCGCGCTTCCTCTGGGCCTGCGACCTTTCCCAGCCGGACACCGTGGCGGTGGTGTTCGGCTTTCCCATCAACCCCCTGCCCCTGATCATGGGCGCCACTCAGTTCTGGCAGGCCCGGCTCACCCCCGTTTCGCCCGGCGTGGACCCGGTGCAGCAGAAGCTCATGCAGTACATGCCGCTGATGTTCATCCTCATCCTCTACAACTTCTCCGCCGGGCTGGCCCTGTACTGGACGGTGCAGAATCTTTTGAGCATCCTCCAGATGAAGCTGATCAAGAACCTGAAAGACCCCGTCACCCAACCGCCGGCGCCCGCCAAACCCGGCCGGCCCATCGGGCCGTCCCGTCGGAAGTAAACCGCACGGCGCCGCTCCACCCATCCGAGTTTCGTTCCGCCATGCCTGCCGACCCCAAAGCCCTGACCGAGGAATTTCTCCGGCGCCTCGGCTTCACGGACATCGTCATCACCGAGCAAACCGTCCCGGAAGGCGTGCTGCTCTCCGTCCAGTGCGCCAACGCCTCGCGCCTGATCGGCCGCCAGGGCCAGACGCTCTCCGAGTTCCAGTACCTGATCAACCGCCTCATTTACCAGGCCGACCCCGCCGCACCCAAGGTCACCCTGGACGTGGGCAACTACCGTGCCGCCGCGCGCGAGGCGCTGCTGGCGCGCGCGCGCGCCGCCGCGGACAAGGTCCGCCGCTGGGGCGACATCGTGGAACTGGAACCCATGAACGCCTACGACCGCTACCTCGTCCACCAGGCGCTCAAGGACGACCCGGACGTCGAGACCCACAGCGTGGCCGTGGAGGGCAGCGCCTTGAAAGTCATCCTCCTGCGTCCGCGCCGGCCGGCGGACTGAGCCCCGGCCGCCACCCGGGCTGGGCCCGCTTACGGCTCGACCACCACCTTGCCCAGCACCATCCGCTGGCGCAGCATGGCAAAGCCCTTGAGCGCCTCCGCCAGCGGCAAGACCTGGTCAATCACCGCGCGCAACCCGCCCACCGCCGCCCACGCCAGCGTGGCCTCGAGGTCCCGGCGCGTGCGCCCGTAACTGCCCACCAGGCGGTGTTGCTTCACGAAAAACGGCCACAACCGCAACGTCACCTCCCGCCCGGCCGTGGCCCCGCACGTGACCACCGTGCCGCCGCGGGCCAGGCAGTGAAACACCTGTTCGAGCACCGGGCCGCCCACGTGCTCGATCACCAGGTCCACCCCGCGTTTGCCGGACCACTGCCGCACCTGCGCCGGCCAGTCGGGGTCGGCCGGGTCGAACACCGCCTCCGCGCCCAACCGCTCGGCCAGCGCGCGCTTGGCGGGGGTCGAACCGGTGCTCACCACGCGCGCGCCCAGACCGCGGGCGATCTGAATCGCGGCCGAACCCACCCCGCTGGCGCCGGCCATCACGAGGACCAGGTCTCCCGAGCGCACCTGCACCCGGTCCGTCAACATGTGCATGGCCGTGCTCCCGGCCAGGGTGAGCGCCGCGGCGGTGCGAAAATCCACCTCCTCGGGGAGCCGCACCAGCGCGCGGGCCGGCACACTTACCCGTTCCGCGAAACCGCCGTCCCGTTCCACGCCCAAGAGCGTGGACTTCAAGCACAGCGACTCATCGCCGCGCCGGCAGAACTCGCACTCGCCGCAGAAAAGGTTCGACTGCACCGCCACCCGCTCGCCGACGCGCCAGTCCTCGACGCCCTGGCCCAGCGCCTGAATCTCGCCGGCAATTTCGCCCCCCGGCGTGCGCGGCAGCTTCAACGGGATGGGCAGGGCGCCTTCCTCCAACCACAGGTCCAGCCGGTTCAAACCACAGGCCCGCACGCGCACCACCACCTCGCCCGGGCCGGGCGCCGGGTCGGCCACTTCGCGCAGCGCGAAGCGGCCCGGCTGGCCGTGTTCGAGGAGTTGCAGGGCCTTCATGGGATTCAAACACCAACGCGCTGTGCCGAACGATTCCGGCGCTGAACCAAGCACCACGCCGGGGCCCGGCGCACGCCGGCTGCGGTTCCGTTTACTGCTCCGGGACGCGACGGCTGCTGGAGCGGCTTTGCAGCCAGGCGACGTCCGGGTTGTCCGGGGAAGGCACGTCCAGTTCGAGCAACTGCCGGGCGCGCAAGGGCGGGGTGGTGCGGCGGTCCACCCAGCGTTTGATCTCGGCGTGGCCGTCAGCAAAGGTGATGCCCGCGCCCAAACCGTGGTAGCTGGCGGGGAAGTCCACAATCCGCGCCAGCACGCCGCGGTCCTTGAGATTGGTGCGGAACAAGCCGTCGTTGATGCTGTCCTCGCGCTCGTCCATGAGCACCCAGGCGCGGCTGGGCGGCGGTTCCTGGATGTCGTCCAGTTTGCGGAAGACGCGGAACAGATCCTGGCCGATGGCCTCCGTGCCCACGTAGTTCATCCAGCAGTTCATGGACACGCTGCGCACGCGGGGGTGGACCCGCCCGCCAATCATCACCCAGCTCCGGTCCGCGGGACACTTGTATGTGGCGGGCGTGCTCAGGTAGGGCGCCAACTGCGAGTAGTCCGGATGGATCAGGTGCAGCACGTTCGTGTTGTCCGGGTTGTTGCTGAAGTCCATCCATCCGGAGACCCAGCGGCCGCCGCCGGGGTAGGACCCGCCGATCACCCCCGGCAACCAGCCCTGGTGGTCGTCCGTGTAAAATTGCCAGGCCGTCTGGAGCTGCCGCAGGTTGTTCAGACAGTAAAACGCCTGGGCCCGGTTCTTGGACCGCGCCACGGCGGGCAAGAGCAGCGCCGACACGATCCCCACCACCGCGATCACCACCAGCAACTCGACCAAGGTAAAGCCCGCCGGCGGTGACGCGCGCTGCCTCCCCCGCAAAGGGGATGGGGTTCTGCGGTTCATGGCGTTGGCGTTGGCAAGTGAAAATTAGGACGCCATGCCCGCCGACGCAAGCTTCTTCAACGGCCGGCAAAGGGCTCCGGTTGGACCCGGGAGCGAGGCGGGCGGGGTGCCGCCAAAAGGCCCTACTTGCCAATGCAAAACTCGCGAAACACCACGTCCAGCAGATCCTCGACCGCCGTCTGGCCCACCACCTCGCCCACGGCGTTGGCCGCCAGGCGCAGGTCCAGCGCCACCAGGTCCAGCGGCAGGCCGGCCGCCAGCGCCTCCAACGTCCGCTGCGCCGATTCCCGCGCCCGGCGCAGCGCGTCCTGGTGCCGGGTGTTGATCATCACTTCCGCCCGCTCGGCCCGCAGCGCGCCGCTCCACACGGCCCGGACAATGGCATCCTTGAGTTCCTCCAGCCCCGCGCCGGTGAGGCAACTCACCGCCACCACCGGCGCCGCCAGCCCGGCCGGCAGGTCCAGGCGCGGCGGCAGGTCGCTCTTGTTGAGCACCACCACGTGACGCCGCCCGGCCATTTCGGACAGCAGGCGTTCGTCCTCGAGCTCGCGGGGCGCCGAACGGTCCAGCACCACCAGCACCAACTCGGCCGACCGCAATGCCGCCTGGCTGCGGCGAATGCCCTCCTGCTCGACCGCCTCCCCGGTTTCGCGCAACCCCGCTGTGTCCACAAACACCACCGGCACCCCGCGCAAGTTGGCGGTTTCCTCGATGGTGTCCCGCGTCGTGCCCGGCGTGGGCGCGACAATGGCGCGGTCCCGGCCCAGCAGTTGGTTCAGCAGGCTGGACTTGCCCACGTTGGGCCGGCCCACGATGACCGCCCGCACGCCCTGGCGCAGAATCCGGCCCTCGTTGGCCGTGCTCAACAGCTCGTCCAAGCCGTCAATCGCGCGGCGCAACCCCGCTTGCAGCTCCTCCTGCGTGGCGGGGTGAATGTCCTCTTCGGGAAAGTCCAGGTACGCCTCGACGTGCGCCAACAGGTGCATCAACGCGTCGCGCAGGCGGTTGACCCGCTCCGAAAGCCGCCCGGCCAGTTGTTCTTCCGCCGCGGCCAGGGCGCGGTCGGTCCGCGCGCGGATGATGTCCGCCACTGCCTCGGCCTGGGCCAGGTCCAGGCGGCCGTTCAAGAAGGCGCGCTTGGTGAACTCGCCCGGCTCGGCCAGGCGCGCCCCCGCCGCCAGCACGGTCTCGAGCACCTGGCGCGCGGCCCACAGCCCGCCGTGGCCGGAAATTTCCACGGTGTCCTCGCGCGTGTAGGTGCGGGGGGCGCGCATGACCGTCAAGAGCACCTCGTCCACCACCCGGCCGTCCCGCACCACGTGCCCGTAATGCACGGTGTGGCTGGGCGCCTGGCCGGGCTTCACGGCCCGCCGGCCCGCCGGCCGGAAACAGCGGTCCGCCACGCCCAGCGCGTCGCGCCCGGAGACCCGGATGACCGCCAGCGCGCCCTCGCCCAGCGGCGTGGCAATGGCGGCGATGGTGTCCTGGAGCGAGGTCACGGCGCCTCAACCGCCACAATGCCCGCGCGCCACGGTCCCGCCCCGCAGGCGCTCGCGGGCCTTGGCGTAGCTTTTGCGCGCCAAAAAGTGGCGCAACTCCGGGTCCGCGTCCGGCGGCAGTTGCGCGGCCAGTTGGTCAATCCGCGCGAACAGGGGCAGCAGGCCGGGGCGAGCGGGGTCGCGCGCCGCGGCCTCGAGCGCATCGAGGGCCGCGGCCAGTTCGACTTCAAGACGAGTCATGCGCCGAGTGTAGCCAACCCCGCGCGCGCCGCCACTCCGGACGGGTCCGGCCCCGTCGGGCCATGCTCCTCACGAGCGGCGGGGGGATGGACTCATCCCACGAAGGCGCGTTTCAGGCCGTAGGCGACCTCGTTCCACTCGAGTTCGCGGCGGAACTGGCGCAGGCGCGTCTCGGCGTCAATGACCACCAGTTCGAGGCCGGCGATCGTGGCGAAGTCCTCGAGCATCTCGGTGGAGACCGCCTGGCTGAAGCCGGTGTGGTGCGCGCCGCCGGCGTAAATCCAGGCCGCGGCGGCGGTGGACAGGTCCGGGCGCGGGGCCCACAAGGCGCGGGCCACGGGCAGACGCGGGAGTGGTTGGGGCGGGGCGAGGACCTCGACCTCGTTGACGAGCAGTCGGAAGCGGTTGCCCAGGTCAATCAAGGCCGCATTGAGGCCCGGTCCGGGCGGCGCGTCAAAGACCAGCCGCACCGGGTCGGCCTTGCCGCCGATGCCCAGTGGGTGCACCTCGCAACGGGGGCGGGCGGCGGCGATGGTGGGGCAGATTTCCAGCATGTGCGCGCCCAGCACCAACGGCCGCGCGGGGTCGAGGTGGTAGGTGTAATCCTCCATGAACGACGTGCCGCCCGGCAGGCCGGCAGCCATCACCTTCATCGCCCGCACCAGGGCGCAGGTCTTCCAATCGCCTTCGGCCCCGAAGCCGTAGCCTTCGGCCATGAGTCGCTGGACCGCGAGGCCGGGCAGTTGCTCCAGCCCGTGCAGGTCCTCGAAGGTGTCGGTGAACCCGCGGAAGCCGCCCTCGGTCAGAAAGGCGCGCAACCCGGCCTCGATCCGCGCGGCCACGCGGAGGGCGGGACGTTGCGCGCCGTCGCGACGCAGCGCCGGGGCCAGGTCGTAACGGGCCTCGTAATCGGCCACCAGGGCATCTACTTCCGCCTCGCTCACGGCGCGCACCCGCGCGACCAGGTCGCCCACGCCGTAGCCGTGCACCGCGTAGCCGAACTGAATTTGAGCGGCGACCTTGTCGCCCTCGGTGACGGCGACCTCGCGCATGTTGTCGCCGAAACGGCAAAACTTCGCCCCCTGCCAGTCCGCCCAGGCGGCGGCGGCGCGGCACCAGGCGCCCAGGCGCGCCTGCACCGCGGGGTCTTGCCAGTGGCCCACGATGACCTTGCGGTTCAGCCGCAGCCGGCTCATGAGGAAGCCGTGCTCGCGGTCGCCGTGGGCGGCCTGGTTCAGGTTCATGAAGTCCATGTCAATCGTGGCCCAGGGCAGGTCGCGGTTGAACTGGGTGTGCAGGTGGGCCAGGGGCTTGCGCAGGGCCTTGAGGCCGTTGATCCACATCTTGGACGGCGAGAACGTGTGGCACCAGGTCACCAGGCCGATGCACTGGGGCGCGGTGTCCGCCGCCCGGCACAGGGCCGTGGCTTCTTCGGCGGACTTGACCACCGGCTGGAAGACCACGCGCACGGGCAGGGCCGGGGCGGCATCGAGCGCGGCGGCCACCTGGCGGGCGTTGGCGGCCACCTGCTCGATCGCGGCCGGGCCGTACAAGTGCTGGCTGCCGGTCACGAACCAAACTTCGAACTGCTTGAGATTGATCATAGCGGGCGACCCAGCCTAGCGGGGCCGGGGCCGGGGAAGCAATGCCGGTCCGGCTCCGGCGGCGGCGCTGCGGTCCGGAGACGGGCCGGGGCGCGCCCAGCCGCGCGCGGGTCGGAAGCGAATTTGCTTTCCGCGCATGGCGTCTTTACCCTCCGCTGCGTGCTTGCCATGAAACACTCAATGCTCCCCCCCGCGCTCTTGGTGTGTCTGCCGTGCCTGCTCGGCGTCGCCCCCGGGTTCACGTCCCCCGCGCGCGCCGACGACGGCTTCAAACCCATCTTCAACGGCCGCGACCTCTCCGGCTGGCAGGGCAACCCGGACCTGTGGTCGGTGCGCGACGGTGCCATCACCGGCGTGACCCGGGACGACCCGAAGCTCACCCACAACACGTTCCTGGTCTGGACCAACGGGCTGGTGGACGACTTCGAGTTGCGGCTCAAGTACCGGATCGTGGGCGGCAATTCCGGCATCCAGTACCGCAGCGCGGTGCAGGAGCAGGGCAAGTTCGGCCCCATCGTGGGCGGCTACCAGGCCGACATCGAGGCGGGCAAAACCTACTCGGGCATTCTGTACGAGGAGCGCGGCCGCGGCATCCTGGCCCTGCGCGGCCAGAAGGTCCGGATCACGGCGGACCCGGCCGACGCCAACAAACCGAAGATCGAAGTGACCGGTTCGCTGGGCCGGTCCGAGGACATCCAGGCGCAGATCAAGGCCGAGGACTGGAACGAGTACCGCATCGTGGCCCGGGGGAACCACCTCCAGCACTTCATCAACGGCCGGCAGACCGTGGACGTGCTGGACGAGCATCCCGGCAAGGCCGCCCGCAGCGGCGTGCTCGCCCTCCAGATTCATGTGGGCCCGCCCATGACGGTTCAGTTCAAAGACATCGAGCTCAAGCGCCTGAAGCTGGCGGACAAGAAGAAGATCGTGCTCACCGCCGGCACGCCCAGCCACGGCCCTGGCGAGCACGAGCACAACGCCGGCATCCTGCTCTTGAACCAGTGCCTGCAAAGCCACCCGGGCATTCTCACCGCGTATTACCTCAACGGCTGGCCCAAGGACCCCACCGCCTACGACAACGCCGATGCCATCCTGATTTACTGCGACGGCGGCGGCGGGCATCCGTTCATCCAAGGGGATCACCTCCGGATCATCGGCGAAAAAGTGCGGCAAGGGGCGGGGCTGGGTTGCCTGCACTACGCGGTCGAGGTGCCCAAGGACAAGGGCGGCCCGGAGTTCCTCCAGTGGATCGGCGGCTACTTCGAGACGGATTGGTCGGTCAACCCGCACTGGTACGCCGAGTTCAAAACCCTGCCGGCCCATCCGGTCACCCGCGGGGTCAAGCCGTTCGGCGCCCAGGACGAGTGGTACTACCACATGCGCTTCGTCGAAGGACTCAAAGGCGTCACCCCCATCCTCACCGCGCTGCCGCCCGAGAGCACCCTCAACCGCCCGGACGGCCCGCACAGCGGCAACCCGCACGTGCGCGCCGCGGTCAAGGACCGCAAGGAGCCGCAACACGTGATGTGGGTGTACGAACGGCCCGACGGCGGACGCGGCTTCGGTTTCACCGGCGGCCACTTCCACAAAAACTGGGGCCACGACGACTTCCGCAAGGTGGTCCTCAACGCCATCGTCTGGATGGCCCACGCCGAGGTGCCGGAAAACGGGGTCGAATCCACCGTCACCCCGGAGCAACTCAAGGCCAACCTCGACCCCAAGGGGCGGTGAAACCCCTCGGCGCGCCATGACGCTCGAACAAATCAAGGACCTCCGCGACCGCACCCCGTTTCGGCCCTTTCGGCTCCATCAGACCAGCGGGGCGACGGTGGCGGTCGTCAGCAACGACCACTTGTTGTTTTCGCCGGACCGGCGGCAATTGGTGCTGTTCCTGCCCAGCGGCGCGGTCTGGGTGTTGGACCCGGGCGAAGTCGCCGCCGCCGCGCAAAGCCGGACAGAGACCGGCGCTCCGCGTGGGGTAGTCGCGCGGCCTGCCGGAGCGCCGGCGTCCCCGCCGGCTTTACACGGACCTAACCCCCGAGACCAACGATGAAACCTGAAAGCGACCCCCTCAGCCGCCGCCGCCGCGCGCAAAGCGGCCAGGAATTGAAACCGCTTGAGGGTCAGACCGGCTCCGGCTGGGAATGGATGGTCACTCGCAAACGCTCAAACCGAGGTTGAAAATGAAACGTTGGTTGCCCGCCCTGTTGTCAGCGTTGGCGCTGGCGCCGGCCTGGTCCGGCCGGGCCGCGGAACGTCATCTGGTGCTCATCGCCGGCAAGCCCAGCCACCCGCCGGGCATGCACGAATTCCGCGCCGGCTGCCTGCTCTTGCAACAATGCCTGCGCGGCTTCCCGGGCCTGACCGTCAGCGTCCACACCAACGGCTGGCCAGCCGACGAGCGCGTCTTCGATCAGGCGGCGGCGGTGGTGATTTACGCCGATGGCGGCGGCGGCCATCCCGCCATTCAGGGCGAACGGCTGCGCCGGCTCGGCGGGCTGATCGAAAAGGGCGTCGGCTTCGGCGTCATGCACTACGCCTGCGAAGTGCCCAAGGACCGGGGTGGGCGCGAGTTCCTGGACTGGCTGGGCGGCTACTACGAGGACCGCTTTTCCTGCAATCCCATCTGGACGCCGGAGTTCCACCAGTTCCCGGCGCACCCGGTCACGCGCGGGCTGCGGCCCTTCGCCATCAAGGACGAGTGGTACTTCAACCTGCGCTGGCGCGAAGACCCGACCGGTCTGACGCCCATCCTCGTGGCCAAGCCCTCCGACCAGGTGCGCGACGGCCCGTACGTCTGGCCGGCCGGTCCCTACCCGCACGTGCAAGCGCGCAAGGGCGAGCCCGAGACCATGATGTGGGTGCAAGAACGCGCGGGCCGGCGGGCCTTCGGGTTCACCGGCGGGCATTTCCACGACAACTGGGGCGACGAGAATTTCCGCAAGGTCATCCTCAATGCGCTGGTCTGGGTCAGCGGCCTCGAGGTGCCGCCCGAAGGCGTGGCCTCCCGCGTCACCGCCGAAGCGCTGCGGCAAAACCTCGATCCCAAGTAAGCGCCACACCGCTCGAGCCGCCCTCCGTTTCAGAGCCCTCCCAAGGGGTGCGCCCCGGAAAGACCCTCTGTGCGTTTGCCCGCACAGCGTCTCCCCGCTACTTTGGCGGCGTGCACCAACTACCGCACCCAGACCGCTTTCACTACGACGCCGCCGAAGGCTGGCTCTTGCTGGGCGACCCCGAGTCCGCCCTGGCTGAGCTGCGCCGGCTGGGGCCGCGGGCCCGGGGTTGCGCCTGCGTGCGGGAACTCGAGTGGGGCATCCACGCCGAACGAGCGGATTGGCCCCGGGCCGTGGCCGTGGCCGAGGAAATCATCCAGCTCGCCCCGCAGCGCGAATTTGGCTGGGTCCATCGGGCCTACGCCCTGCGACGCCTGCCCGGCGATGGGGGACTGGAGCGGGCGTGGGAAGCGCTTTACCCTGCACTGGAGCTTTTCCCCCGCAGCACCACCGTGCCCTACAACCTGGCCTGCTACGCCGCCCAACTGGGCCGCTTGGAGCAGGCTTGGGAGCTTTTCCAGCGCGCCCTCAAAGTCGCCCCCCGCCCCAAAGCCCTGGTCTGCATGGCCCTGGCCGACGCTGACCTCCAGCCGCTCTGGCCGCGCATCCGCGCCGAGGCCAAGCCTTGTTCATGAGCCGCCCCGCCGCGCCGTCCGCGCCCCCGGCCCGCTCGCTGGAAAAGTCCCCGGCTCCGCAGCGTCGGCCCCGCGCCGGCAAAGGCCTCTGGCTTCGGGCCGGCTGTGCCTTCCTGGCCGCGCTGGCTCTTGCGCTCGGGCTGGGAGCCGGCGAACCGGTTGCTCCGCCTGCGGCCCGTTACGAGTACCGCGCCCCGTCCGGGCCGGAAGGGACCGGCAAGTTCTATTGCGGCCGGGAAATTGCCCCGGTGATGAGTCACACGGGCGCTGACTGGCTGGAGCGCCCGGAACGCGAGGTCGAGGAAGCGCCCGACCGGGTGCTGGCCGCGCTCGAACTCCAGCCCGGCCTGGTCGTGGCCGACCTTGGCGCCGGCACCGGCTACTACACCCGGCGCCTGGCCCGCGCCGTGGGACCCGCCGGCCGGGTGTACGCGGTGGACATCCAGCCGGAGATGCTCGAACACCTGCGCCGCCATCTGGCTGCCGCCGGCCTCACCAATGTCGTGACCGTGCTGGGCACCGAGACCGACCCGCGCCTGCCGGCCGCCAGCCTGGACCTGGTGTTGATGGTGGACGTGTACCACGAACTGGCCTGGCCGCATGAAATGCTCACGGCCTTGTGCCGCACCCTCAAGCCCGGCGGCCGCCTGGTCTTCGTCGAGTACCGCGCCGAGGACCCGGCCGTGCCCATCAAACCGCTCCACAAGATGACCGAGGCCCAAATCCGCCGCGAAGCCGCGGGACACCCGCTGGCCTGGGAACGCACGGTCTCGACGCTGCCCTGGCAGCACCTGGTGGTTTTCCGCAAAACCGAGACCGCGAAAGACGGAACGGGTTCGGCGCCCCCAACCGCCACACCGGACCGCGCGCCTTGATCCGACGGACCGGCCTCGCGGACGTCGGCGCTTACTTGGCGAACTCGACGCAGCGGGTCTCCCGCACCACCGTCACCCGAATCTGCCCGGGATAAACCAGGTCCGCCTCGATCTTGCGCGCGATGTTCCGGGCCAACAGGTGCGCGCCCAGGTCGTCCACTGCGTCGGGTTTGACGATCACCCGCACCTCGCGTCCGGCCTGGACCGCATAGCATTTCTCGACGCCCGGGAAGCTGGCGCCGATGCGCTCGAGGTCTTCAAGCCGTTGCAGGTAGGTGGTCATGGACTCGGACCGCGCCCCGGGCCGCGAGGCGCTGATGGCGTCGGCTGCGCTGACCAGCGGGCCCAGGATGCCCTGGTGCGGTTGCTCGTCATGATGCGAAGCGACCGCGTGCACGACCTCCGGGCATTCGCCGTAACGGGCGATGATCTCGGCACCCACGAGGGCGTGCGAGCCTTCGACCTCGTGGTTGACCGCCTTGCCGATGTCGTGCAAGAGCCCCGCCCGCCGGGCCAGGGCCACGTTCGCCCCCAGTTCGGCCGCCATCAGACCGGCCAGGTGGGCGACCTCGACCGAGTGGTCGAGGATGTTCTGGGAGTAACTGCGCCGGAAATGGAGCCGCCCCAGCAGCTTGACCAACTCGGGGTGCAGCGGTGGCAACCCCGTTTTGAACACGGCCTCTTCGCCCGCCCGGAAGATGGTTTCTTCCATCTCCTCGTTGACCTTTTTGACCACCTCCTCGATGCGGCCCGGATGGATGCGGCCGTCGGCAACCAGCCGCTCCATCGCCTGGCGGGCCACTTCGCGCCGCACCGGATCGAAGCCGGACAGGAGCACCGTGCCGGGGGTGTCGTCAATGAGCACGGTGACGCCGGTGAGGGCCTCGAAGGCGCGGATGTTGCGGCCTTCCCGACCGATGATGCGGCCCTTGATGTCCTGGCCGTTGAGGGCGACGGCGGAAGTGGTGGTCTCGCTGGCGTGCTCTCCGGCGTAGCGCTGAATGGCCAGCGCCACGATGCGCCGGGCCTGGTCTTCGGCCTGCGCGCGGGCTTTTTCCAGGAGATGGCGGGTGAGGTCGGCAGCGTCCCGCTGGACTTCCTGCTCGAGCTCGCGCAGCAGAGTGGCGCGGGCCTCGCTTTCCGAAAGGTGCGCGGTGGCGGCCAGGGCTTCCCGCCGCTGGCGCAACAGGGCCTCGGCCTCGGCGTGCCGGGAAGCCAGGCTTTGTTCGCGCTGTTCGAGGGTGGCGCGGGCCTCGGCGAGGGCGCGTTCACGCTCGGCCAGCGCCTGGGAGTGCATCTGGAGCAGGGCCTCGCGCTGGGCGAGTTGGGCCTCGGTCTTCTCGAGCGCCGCGCGGCGCGCCCCCAGTTCCTCCTCGAGCTGGCGGCGGCGTTGCAACCCCTGTTCCTCGGCGGCCAGGCGGGCCTCGCGTTTGAGGACCTCGGCCTCCTGACGGGCGTGCTCGAGCAATTCCTCCTGGCGGCGGGCCAGACAGCGGCCGGCCCGCCGATCCAGACCCCGCCACACCAGAAAACCGGCCAAGCAGCCGGCACCCAGGCCGAGGGCAGCCCACGCCCATTCCACACTCGCCAGCCAGGTCATGTCGTCATCGCCGCGCCACCGCGAGCCAGCGCGTCGGCGTTAGTATGCAATCCACGGTTTGATCTTCCGGCCCGGCGGGGAGGCGTTCGCGGACCTGGTGGTCCCACGCCACCCCGCAGGCCGTGCCATGCGGTCCGGTCAACAGCCGGTCGAAATGCCCACCGCCCCGGCCCAGCCGCCGACCTTCGCGGTCGAAGCATAGGCCCGGGACCAAGAGCAAGTCCAGTCGGTTCAACGGCACGGCCGGACAATCCGGTCCGGGCTCGAGCAGGCCGTAGCGGCCGGGGCGCAGGTCGCGCGCCAGGTCCCGCACCAGCGCGGCTTGGTACACGCCGCGGGCCGCGTCGAACCGGGGCAGGGCCAGTTGTACGCCGCGCGCCAGCGCTTCCGCCGCCAGCGGCCAGAGGTCCAGTTCATCCGGCCGCGGCACGTACAGGAGCACGCCGCGGGCAAGGCGCCATTCGGGTCGCGCCCGGAGCCGGTCCCGGGCGGCGGCCGAGGCGTGGGCGCGTTCCTCGGGGCGGCGCGCCCGCAGCCAGACCCGCAGTTCCCGGCGCAAGGCAGCCTTGGCTTCGGCCAGCGGGAGGCTCATGCGGCAGAAGCCGGGGGCGCCGGCGCCGCGGCGCGCGCGGCCTCGAACTGTTGGCGCCATTTTTCGAGCCGCTCCTTGATCTTGCGCTCGACGCCCTGTTCGCCCGGCTCGTAGTACCGGCGCGCGGCGCCGAGGTAGTCCTGGGCTACAAAATGTCCGGGATGGTCGTGCGCGTACTGGTAGCCGGCACCGTGTCCCAGCCGCGTCGCGCCGGCGTAATGGGCGTCGCGCAGGTGCTCCGGCACGGGCAGGGTGCGGCCGCTGCGCACGTCGGCCAACGCGGCGTCAATGGCGACGATGCTGCTGTTGCTCTTGAACGCGGTGGCGATGTAGAGGGTCGCCTCGGCCAAGGGGATGCGGGCCTCGGGCCAGCCGATGAACTCGGCGGCCTGCACGGCGGCCTGGGCCAGGACCAGGGCCATGGGATCGGCCAGACCCACGTCCTCGGCGGCGCAGATGACCAGCCGGCGCGCAATGAAGCGCGGGTCTTCGCCGGCGTGGATCATCTTGGCCAGCCAGTACAGGGCGGCGTCGGGATCGCTGCCGCGGAGCGATTTGATGAAGGCGGAGATGGTGTCGTAGTGCGCGTCGCCGTCGGCGTCATAGACCACGGCTTTTTTCTGGATGCTTTGCTCGGCCGCTTCGAGGGTAAGGTGCACCCGGCCGTCCGCGCCGCGCGGGGTGGTGAGGACGGCGATTTCCAGGGCGTTGAGCGCCTTGCGGGCATCGCCATCGGCCACGCGGGCCAGGTGCCGCAGGGCCGCGGGATCGGCTTCGACGGGCAAATGGCCCAGGCCGCGTTCGGCGTCGGCGAGGGCGCGGCGGAGCAGGCCTTCGAGTTCGTCCTCGGTGAGGGGTTTCAACTCGAAGATCAAGGAGCGCGAGACCAGGGGGGCGTTGACGAAGAAGAACGGGTTGTGGGTGGTGGCGCCGATGAGCCGGACGACGCCGCTTTCGACGTCGGGCAACAGCACGTCCTGCTGGGCCTTGTTGAAGCGGTGGATCTCATCCAGGAACAGCAAGGTGGGCTGGCCGGTGTTGGCCAGACGGTGGGCGGCGGTGGTCAGTTCGCGGCGCAGCTCGGCGACGTTGGACTCGACGCCGCTCAGCCGCACGAAGCGCGAGCGGGTGCGGCGGGCGATGATTTGGGCCAGCGTGGTTTTGCCCACGCCCGGCGGGCCGTAGAGGATGAGCGACTGGATGCGGTCGGCCTCGATGGCGCGGCGCAGCAACTGGCCCGGCGCGAGCAGGTGGGTTTGGCCGACGAACTCCTCCAGGTCCCGCGGCCGCATCCGCGCGGCCAGAGGCGCGCTGGAAGGACGCGAACTCCCCCCTTCCGGCTCCGATTCCGGCGGGGCCGGCGGCGCGGCGGCGGCGGAAGCAAACAGGTCGTCAGCAGCCACGTGTCCACTTTATCCGCCCGGGCAGGGCGGCCCAAACGAAAAAGCGGCGCCGGGCCGGGCCCGGTGCCGCCGAGAAAAAAGTGCCCCGCCACGATGCCGTGCGTCACAGTTCCTCTGAACTGAACAGAAACAGGTGGAGCCCCATCGGCGGCATTCGACTTCCAGTGAAGGCCTGTCGGCAGACCGCCGACGTCCGGGCTCCGTTATTTCGAGCTTACGGTTCAAGGACATTGTTTCCGGTCACGAGCAATGGCAGGGCAAAGTCTCGTCCGACGCTTCAAAGAACGGCCGCGCTCAAGGGCGCTGGAAATTTCTGGGAAAACTCCTACACCCCTCCGCCCGCGGCGACAAGCCCAAAACGCCAAAAACTGGGAAGCCCGCCGAATCCTTGGCCAGCGGCTGGGGCGGGGTTGAAACGGCGTTTTTCGGATCGGGGGAGTCTCCGAAGTGGGGAGGGAGGCGCCGGGCGCGGGGTCGCGGAAGGGGGCGCCAGGGCGCAAGAGGCGCGGACGGGCCGAACGATGAGTTTTTGGGGACCATGACGCGGGCACACTCCGCCGCTCCCGCTCGGGCGGGTGGATGCGTGCGGCTCGGATGGCTTCGGTCCGGCCTGCACAGCACTTCCTTGAAGGGTTGTTCCTGACCGCTTTTAAGCCGGTACCAGGCCAGCACGGCCACGGTGTCGGCGCGCCGGCGGCCGTTGCGGTCTGTAACCGGAAGGACCACACCGAGCACAGGGAGCCAACGGCGGCCGCCGCGTTGCTGGAAAAACTATCCGCCCTTGTCCTCCACCTCCTCGCCCGCTCAGGAACCCGAAACAAACGTCCCCGGCTTGAACCGTCCGTTTTCCCTCGCGCCGGGTTTGGACGTGACCGGCCCGGCGTCTGCGGACACGCTAAGGGCCATGAATCCCTCGGAACTTCAGGACCGTGTGGCCGTGGTTACCGGCGCCAGCCGCGGCCTGGGGCGTGCCATTGCCCTGGCCCTGGCCGACGCCGGCGCGCACCTGGCCTTGTTGGCCCGTGACGCTCAGGCGCTCCAGGCCGTGGCCGCCGAGATCGAGCAGCGCGGCCGCCAGGCGCTGGCGTGCCGATGTGATGTGACGCGCGAGGCCGAGGTGGCCAACGCCGCGGCGCAGGTTCAAACGCGTTTCGGCGGCGCGCACATTCTGGTCAACAGCACAGGCGTGAACCTCCGCAAACCGCTGACCGAGTTCACGCTGACCGAGTGGCGGCAGGTGTTGGACACAAACCTGACCGGCGTGTTTTTGGTGTGCCGGGCCTTTGTGCCGCTGCTGCGCGGCCGTGGCTATGGCCGCATCCTCAACCTCACCTCGATCCTGAGCCACGTGGCCCTGCCCGGGCGGACGGCCTACGCGGCCAGCAAGGCCGGGTTGCTGGGCTTCACACGCGCGCTGGCGCTGGAGTTGGCCCCCGAAGGCATCACCGTCAACGGCATCAGCCCCGGTCCCGTGGCCACGGCCATCAACCGGCCCATCCTCGAAAATCCCGCGCTGAGCCGCGAATTCACCGCGCGCATCCCGGCCGGCCGCTGGGGCCGCGAGGAAGAAGTGGCCGGCCTGGCGGTGTACCTGTGCTCGGCGGCGGCTGGCTGGATCACCGGCACGGACGTGGTGATGGACGGCGGCTGGACGGCGCAGTGACCCGTTCCGGCGCGCCCGCCGCCGCTCGCGCCGCTTCGCCGGTTCAGGACAGGCGCCAGACGATGCGCGCCTTGTTCAGGTCGTAGGGCGACATTTCCATTTTGACGCGGTCGCCCGCGGTGAGGCGGACAAAGCGCCGGCGCATCTTGCCGGAGATGGTGGCCAGAACCAGGTGTTTGTTGGTCAATTCAACACGGAACATGGTGCCGGCCAGTACGCTGACGATACGCCCTTCAACTTCGATGTGATCTTCCATGCAAGCGATCCTTCGTGGCGGCGGGACTGCGGGTCCGTTCGCCGCCCGACACCGCCGGGTCGGTGGCGACAAAACAAAACAAAAACGGGCGGCGCCCCGGCAAGGGACGCCGCCCTTGGATGAGAAAACCGTCGCGGCTTAGTAGCGCTCGCGCCGGCCGCCGCCGAAATCGCGCCGCGGGCCGCGGCCGTAACCGCCGCCACCGCCGGCAGGACGCTCTTCCTTGGGCCGGGCGACATTCACGGTGAGGGCGCGGCCGTCGAGCTGCGCGCCGTTCATGGCCTGGATGGCCTTTTGGGCCTCTTCCTCGGTGCTCATGGTGACGAAGCCGAACCCGCGGGGGCGGCCGCTGACGCGGTCCACCATCAGGTTGGCTTCCACGACCACGCCGTGCGCGGCAAACGCGTCGTGCAGGTCGTTTTCGGTGGTGTTGTAGGACAGGTTGCCCACAAACAGTTTGTTGTTCATATGATGATTTGCCGTTGGAGACCGACCTTGTTTCCAGACTGTTCCCGACTGCCGGGTTTCAAATCATCACTGAACCGAGTTCAACTGAAGATTCACCATGCCGTGGAAGGACGTGTGCCCAACCGCTGGGACGCAGTGTAGGGCCCGCCGCCCCGGGCGCAACCGAAATCGCAAAATTTTTTTGGCCCCTCCACGGCCGGGGTGTCGTTTGACAGTCGGGCCGCCCTGCCTACTCTCGGAGGCCCATGGCGAAAGCGGCATCCGCCCCGGCCATCCGCCTGCGCGGGGTCCGGCACAACAACCTCAAGGGCTTTGACCTGGACCTGCCCGCGCGCCGGCTCATCGTAATCACCGGCCTGAGCGGCTCCGGCAAAAGCTCGCTCGCCTTCGACACCCTCTACGCCGAGGGCCAGCGCCGCTACCTCGAAACCTTCTCGCCCTACGCGCGGCAGTTTTTCGACCGCATGGACAAGCCGCGCGTGGACCGCATCGAGGGCATCCCCCCCGCCATCGCGCTCGAGCAACGCAACGCCGTCCGCACCACCCGCAGCACCGTGGGCACGATGACCGAAATCTGCGACCACCTGAAGGTGCTCTGGCCGCACCTGGCCCAACTGCACTGCCGCGGCTGCGGCCGGCCGGTGCGGAAAGACCCGCCTTCGGCCATTTGGGAAAGCCTCCGGGCGGAACTCCGGACGCCCAACGCCCCCGCCAGCGCGCCGAATTCGGCCTCCACCGACGCCGCGCCCGAATGCCTGATCACGTTCGACCTCCCGCTCTCGGAGAAATTGTCCCTGGCCGAATCCCTCGCCCTGGTGGCCAAGCAGGGCTACGCGCGGCTGCTGGTCGGGGACCGGGTGGTGCGCGTGGAAGAGGCCGGGGCGCTCCTGCAAGAAACCGCCGCCGCGCGCGCCGGTGCGAAGTCCGACGCGGGCAGTCCAAAATCGGCAGGGACGGTTTCGCTCTTCGGCCTCCGCCATCTGACCGTGGTCCAGGACCGGCTCCGGCTGGCGCCCGCGGCGCGGGCACGTTTCTTGGAGGCGTGCGAGCAGGCCTACCATTTCGGCCAGGGCCGGCTGGCGGTGCGGTTCCTGCCGCTCGACACCGGCGCGGTGCGGCGCTTCTCGAATCGCCGTCACTGCGCGGAGTGCGACCTCGAGTACGCCGAGCCGACGCCGGCGCTTTTCAGCTTCAACCACCCGCTGGGCGCCTGCCCCACCTGCAAGGGCTTCGGCCGGATTATCTCGATTGACTACGACCGCGCGATCCCGGACCGCTCGCTCACCCTGGCCCAGGGCGCGGTGCGGCCCTGGCGCAGCGGCTTCAGCGCCGAATGCCAGGCGGACCTGGCCAAATTCTGCCGCGCCCGCGGGGTGCCGATGGACGTGCCCTTCCGCGACCTCGCGCCCGAGCACCAGCGCTGGGTCCTCGAGGGCGACCCCGACTACGGCTTGGACGAGGAGCACGAGTGGCCGCGCGCCTGGTACGGCGTGAAGGGGTACTTCCGCTGGCTCGAATCCAAGGCCTACAAGATGCACGTGCGCGTGCTCTTGAGCCGTTACCGCGCCTACACGCCCTGCCCGGATTGCGGCGGCCGGCGGCTCAAACCGGAGGCCTTGTGGTACCGGTTGCCGCTGCCAAACCTCGCCCCGGACGGCGCCGGGGAAGACGCCGTCGCGCCGCGGTGGCCCGCCTCGCTGAATCTGGCCGAGTTCTACGCCCTGCCCTTGCGCGACGCCTACCGCATCGTGGACGCGCTCTGGCGTTCCCGGGCCGGCGCAACGCCGGGCCGGCAGGCGGCGCGCGACCCGCTGGATTACGCGCTGGCGGAAGTGCGCGCGCGGCTCGGATACCTGGTCGAAATCGGCCTGGGTTACCTCACGCTGGACCGGCCCACGCGCACGTTGTCCGGCGGCGAAACCGAGCGCGTGAACCTCACCACCTGCCTGGGCACGCGCCTGGTCAACACGCTCTTTGTCCTGGACGAACCCACCGTCGGCCTGCACCCGCGCGACACCCTCCGGCTGGTGCGCCTGCTGGAACGGCTGCGCGACGCCGGCAACACCGTGGTCGTGGTCGAACACGAGCCAGCCGTGATGCGCGCGGCGGACCAGATTGTGGACCTGGGCCCCGGCCACGGCGAAACCGGCGGCCAGGTGGTGTGCCAGGGCACTTACCGGCAGGTCTGCCGCTGCCGTGCCTCGCTCACCGGCCAATACCTGAGCGGACGCCGTCGCATCGAAATCCCGCCCCGCCGTCCGGTGCGTTGGCCCGCCCCGCCCGACCGACGCGAGCCGGCGGGCTGGTTGTCGCTGACCGGTGTCACGCGCCACAACCTGCGCGACCTGGCCGTGGACCTTCCGCTGGGCCGGCTGGTGTGCGTGACCGGCGTGAGCGGTTCGGGCAAATCCACGTTGATCCGCGAAGTGCTTTACCCGGCCTTGCAAGAGCGGTTGGGCGGCGCGGCGGAAGTTGCGCCCGCCGGGGACCGGCTCGAGGAACCCGGCGACACGGCGGGTGAAGGCGGCGAGACCGAGAGCCGCCCCGCTGCGACGGAACTGGCGCTGGCCGGGTGGGAGGCGCTGGGCCGGGTGGCGTTGGTGGACCAGGCGCCGCTGGGCCGCACGCCGCGCTCGAATCCGGCCGTGTACGTGGGCGCGTTTGACGATCTGCGCGAGCTGTTTGCCGCGAGCGAGGCAGCCCGCCAGCGCGGGTTGAACGCCAGCGCCTTCAGCTTCAACTCCGCCCAGGGCCAGTGCGAGCGCTGCCGGGGCGCGGGTTTCGAGAAGATCGAAATGCAGTTCCTCAGCGACGTGTTCATCCGCTGCCCGGACTGTGACGGCCGGCGGTACCGGGCCCATATTCTCGAGGTCCGCATTCAGCCGACGGCGGGAGAGGGAAGTCGAGAGTCGAGGGGCGAGAGTCGAGGGGCGAGAGTCGAGGGGCGAGAGTCGGGAGTTTACGGTTCACGGTCCAACGTTCGTGGCCCGCAGGCGGCAGAGCACGGGGTCGGCAACACAGCTTGCCAGTCGTCCGCCTTCCCGGCCTGGTCCATCGCGGACGTGCTCGAGGCCACGGTCGAGGAGGTCCACACCTGGTTGGGCGGTTTCGGAGAGGTGCGCGCGGCCCGGCGGGCGGCGGCCAAGCTTCAGGTGCTGCTCGAGGTGGGACTTGGCTACCTGCGGCTGGGCCAGCCGTTGAACACGCTTTCGGGCGGCGAGTGCCAGCGCCTCAAGTTGGCCGCGCACCTGGCCGAGCACTGGAGTGCAGTCCACGGGCCGCAGGCCGCCGCGCAAAGTGCGGAGTCCAAGCCCACGCTGTTCCTGTTCGATGAGCCCACCACCGGGCTGCATTTCGAGGACGTCCGGGTGTTGCTGGCGATGTTTCAGCGGCTGGTGGACGCGGGGCATTCGGTGGTGGTCATCGAGCACAACCTCGAGGTCATCAAGTGCGCGGACTGGGTGATTGACCTGGGACCGGAGGCCGGGGATGAGGGTGGTCGGGTGGTGGTGAACGGTCCGCCGGAAGTGGTCGCGGCCTGTCCCGCCAGCTACACGGGTCGCGCGCTGCGGGAAGTGGGCGTGCGACCGGCCGGGGCGTCCGGGGATGAGTCGCCCGCGCCCCGCCAAGCTCCGGCTCGGTGGCGGGCGCCCGCGCCGGATCGGGTTTCCGCCTGAGGGACTGCGCCGCTCGCGGGCGGCGGCCGGGGCGGCTCAGCCGAAGCGATGCAGTTAATTCCGGGTGGCACGGCCAACTTGGCGGTGGTCGGCGGCAACCTGCCGCCGACTGCTGGGACTTCCAGCCGGCTTACCACAAGGCGTGCTCGAGGCACGATTGCGGGAGGGCCGGGCTGCGGCCCGGCCGCTGGCGGCGCCGGCACAGCGGCGCCCTACCGTTCGCCCGTCACCACGGGTCAGTAGCCGTTCCACCCCCGGTTGGTCGGCATCGTTCCAGGTCAGTCAATCGGGATTTTGTAAAAGCACTGCCACTCGCCCAAGCCGGAGCCGAGGCTCACGCGCTTGCTGTTGTACCAGCTCACGTGGCCGTCTTCGAAGAGGAAGTTGCCCCCCTCGGGCGCGCCCGCTCCGGCGGGGTGGTTGGCGGTGCGGAAGGTGCGGCCGGCGTCGGTGGTGGTCCAGCGCAGGCGCGGGTCATAGACGTTGGTCGTGCGCGGGCCCAGGCCCTGGAGCCGGTCAATGAGCACCGGCGCTTTGGCGAACTCGCCGCCGAGCTTTTTGCGAAAATGCCAGGGTCCCAGCCCCTCGGCGTTGTAGGGCCAACTGCCGTCCACCCGCCCGGGCAGGTAGAAGTAGCCGGTGAGGATGGGCTTGAGCTCGGAGTTGGGGTCGTCGAGGCGCCAGGTGTCGGCCTGGCGATGCCATTCGTCGGTGGGGCAGAACAGGACGTGGTTTTGGGCCTTCTTGTCGGTCCGGGCTTTGGGTTTTTCGGACTTGATGAGGTACTCGCGCCAGAAGTTGGCCATGTTGGTGCCCATCCAGCTCAGGTGGTAGCCGTCGCTGTTGTCGGGGAAGCTCTCGCGGTTGTCGGCCGCGTACAGGTGCAGGGCCACGCCCCACTGCTTGCCGTTGCTGGCGCAGAGGGTGCGGTGCGCCTTGGCCTTGGCGCGGGAGAGGGCGGGCAGGAGCATCCCGGCGAGAATGGCGATGATGGCAATGACCACCAGCAGCTCGATGAGGGTGAAGGCCGGGCGGGCCGCCGCCCGGGGCCGAGTGGGGTGGAATGAGGTCCGGTTCATGGGGCTTGGGGGTTAGCGGTTGCGGCTGGAGGTGCGTTCGGCCAGCCAGATCATGTCGCGGTTGTTTGGCGAGGGCACGTTCAGGGTAAGGTCGCCAGTGTACTTCACCGGCGGCCGGGTGCGCGGGTCCAGCCACTTCTTGATCTCCGCGTGGCCGTCGGCGAAGGAGATGCCTGCCGCGCCGTTGTGGTAGCTGGCCGGGAAGTCAATGATCCGCGCCGCGGCGGGGTTCTCCACCATCATGTTGGCGAAGCCGCCCGCGTTGATGCTGTCCGGATGCTCGTCCAGCAGCACGTAGCACTGCGCGGGGCCGGGGTCCACGATGTCGCTGGTCTTGTAGTACACCCGGTACTTTTTGGAGGTGACGTTGGCCTGGAAGCCCGCCGGGTCCAGCCAGTCGCCGGGTCCGAACGCCTGGCTCATGCTCATGCTGCGCACCCGCGGGTGGCTGCGGCCGCCGATGCGCACCGCGCTGAAGTCGGCCGGGCATTTGTACACCTCGACGGCGGTGAGGTAGTTGGCGAACTTCGAGCGGCGCGGGTCTTTGAGGGCGGCGGTGTTGGTGTTGTCGGGGTTGGCGCCGTTGAAATCCAGCCAGCCGTCCACCCAGGCGGTCGGCTCGACGGGCCGCGTGTAGCCGGAGGTGGTGGTCTTGTCCCCGTTGTCATCGGCGTAGAAATGCCACACCAACTGCAACTGCTTGAGGTTGCTCATGCACTTGATGCCCTGCCCCTTGGCCTTGGCCCGGGAAAGGGCGGGCAGGAGCATCCCGGCGAGAATGGCGATGATGGCAATGACCACCAGCAGCTCGATGAGAGTGAAGGCAGTCGGCGCCAACCCGGCGCTCCGACGCGGTATGACAGGCAGGTTCATGACAGGTTCACATGTCCGGCGCCTCTCGCGCCTGCGTGCGGCAGACGCGCGCGTGGCGCCGTGCGAGAACATTATTTGGGCAACGCGGGCAGTTTAGCATGGCCCGGCGCACTGTCCACCCCGACGGCTTTGGGCTTGCCGGGGCGCGGGCCGCGCCCCCAAATGCGCGGCAGTCACATGCGCGCGGTGGTGCAACGGGTTTCGCAGGCGTCGGTTCGTATCGGCGGCGTCGTCCGGGCGGCCATCGGCCCGGGACTGCTGATCTTGCTGGGCGTCGAGCCGGCGGACACGGCCGAGGACATCGCCTGGCTCAGCGGCAAGCTCGCCCGGCTGCGCATCTTCAACGACGCCCAGGGCTTGATGAATCGCTCGGTGCAGGACATCGGCGGCGAGGCGCTGGTGGTCAGCCAGTTCACCCTTTACGCCCGCACCAAAAAGGGCAACCGCCCCTCCTTCACCGACGCCGCCAAACCCGAGGTCGCCATCCCGCTCTACGAAGCCTTCGTGCGCCAACTGGCCGCCGAGCTCGGCCGACCGGTCGCCACCGGCGAATTCGGCGCGGACATGCAGGTGGCGCTGGTCAACGACGGCCCGGTGACCCTCTGGTTCGACACGAAAAACCGGCAGTAACCCCCGGGCATTACTTCGAGCCGGGAATCTGCCGCGGCCCGGTTCGCCCGGATCTCAGCGCCGCCGCCGGCCCGCGAAAACTCAGAAGCCCAACCCCGCCGCGGCCTGCCGAGCCCAGGACAGCACCGGCCCCGGCCACAGTCCCAGTCCCACCACCCCGACCGCGCAAACCGCCAGCCCCGCGCGGGCCAGGGGCGTGACCCCGGCCGCGCGCGCCTCGCCGCTCGCCTCTCCCCAGTACGCCGCCCGCACCAGGCCGAAGTAGTAGTAAATCGCCACCACCGCCGCCACGATCGTGACCGCCGCCAGCGTGTACAACGCCGGGTTGTCCGCGCCGGCCTGGATCGCCGCCTTCAGGAGCAGGAACTTGCCCCAAAACCCCGCCAGCGGCGGCACCCCCGCCAGCGAGGCCGCGCCCAGGGTGAGTCCGGCCGCCAACGCCGGCGACCGTTGACCCAGGCCGCTCAGCGCCGCGATTTCATCGCCTTCCGCCCCGCCCCAAACCAGCGTGGCCACCAAAAACACCAGCAGCACCGCAAACAAGTACCCGGCCAGGTAAAAGAGCACCGCTTCCACGCCCGCCGCGTTGCGGGCAGCGAAGCCCACCAGCAGAAAGCCCGCATTGGCGATGCTCGAATACCCCATCAACCGCCGCAGGCTCCGCTGCGGAATCGCGCCCAGCACCCCGTAAAACATCGTCAGCCCCGCCAGCACCGGAAGCAACAGCCCCGACCGCGCGGTCAACTCCGGCGCGGCCTCGAACAACACCCGCAACAGCAGCACCAGCCCCGCCGCCTTCGAGCCCACCGCCAGAAACGCCGTGGTGGGGAACGACGCGCCCTGGTACACATCCGGCACCCAGATTTGGAACGGCACGGCGGCGATCTTGAATCCCAGCCCCACGCCCACCAGCAACAGCCCGGTCACCAGCAGCCAGTTGCCCGCGCTCGCCGCCAGGCTGCGCGCCACGCCCGCGAAGTCCAGCGTCCCCGTGGCCGCATACACCAGCGCCAGGCCGTACACCAGAAACGCCGAGGCCAGCGCGCCGAGGATCAAATACTTCGCCCCCGCCTCGAGCGCGGGCACCCGCCGCCGCTGGAAACTCACCAGCACGTAAAACGTCACCGTCACCAGCTCCAGCGCGACGAACAGCAGGGCAAAATGCTGCGCCGAGGCGGCGAACATCATCCCCGCCAGCGCAAAACAGGTCAGCGCGTGGTACTCGACGTGCCCGGCCTCGAACCCTTCGGCAAACTCCCGGGCCACGACCGTCACCAGGAGCGCCGCCAGCAGGAAGAAGCGCTTGAAGAACAGCGCCAGCCCGTCCAGCACAAACAGCCCGCCAAAGGCCGTCCGCGCCGGCTCGGCCGGCACCCAGAAGCTGGCCAGCAGAATCAACCCCAGCGCCGCCGCCGTGGCCAGGGCCAGGCGGGGCCGCTGCGCGGGCGCGAGCCACAAATCCGCCAGCAACACCCCCAGCCCGGTCAGCACCACCGCCAACTCGAGGCCAATGGCCGCCAGGTCACTCATCGGGTCACCTCCCGCATGGCCGCGAGGCTCGCCGCTTCCGCCGCGGGCCCGGGTGCCGGCGGACCGACCAGCACCGGGGCCGCGCCCGGTTCAGCGGCCCCGGGCACCAGCCGCGCGACGACCGGCCGGATAGGATCGGTCAACAGCCGGGGCGCGCAGCCGAACACCACCAGGCCCCCCAACAACAGGGCAAAGGGCAGCCGCACCCAGGCGCCGCGGGCGTCGCGCGCCTCGCGCCAGCGCTCGGGCAGCGGCCCATGCCACAGCGCGCGCACCGCCCGCAGCATGTACACGGCGGCGATGACCAACGCACCCCACGCCGCCAGGATCACCACCGTCCGATGCACGCCCCAAGCGCCGAACAGCGTCAACGCCTCGCCGGGAAAATTGGCAAACCCGGGCAGCCCGCAGCCGGCGAACATGGCCATGACCATCACCCCGCCCAGGAACGGCATCGCGCGCAACAGGCCGCCCAGTTGGTCCAGGTTCACGGTGCCCAGGTGCTGCCGCAGATAACCGCTCACCGCGAAGCTCAGCGCCGCCAGCAGGCCGTGGGCGATCATCACCACCACCGCGCCGGTCACGCCCACCACGCTCAGGCTGGCGATGCCCAGAAAGGCAAAGCCCATGTGCGCCACGCTCGAATTGCCGATCAACAGGTTCAGGTCCCGCTGGCGCATCGCCACCAGCCCGCAGTACAGGATGTTGCCCAGACACAGCCAGGCCAGGAGCTGCATCCAGCTCTGCGCCCCCTCCGGCAACAGCGGCAACGCCACGCGGATCAGACCGTACAGGCCGAACTTCTTCAGCACCCCGGCATGGAGCATGGCCGCGGCGGTGGGCGCGGCGGCATAACCGATCGGCGCCCAGGTGTGAAACGGCCAGAGCGAAACCAAGATGCCGAACCCGAAGAGCAGCAGCCCGAAAATCACCGTCTGCGCCCGCGCCGGCAACGGCTGCGCGGCCAAATGGCGGGTCAACTCCGGCAGGTTGAACGTGCCGGCCCCGGCCTGAACGTAGAGCGCAATCAGCCCCGCCAGCGCGATGAGCGCCCCGAGGCTCAAGTAGAGCGTGATCTGGAAAGTGGCGAAGTTGCGCTGCTCGCCCCGGCCCCAGAGGCCGATCAGGAGGAACGTGGGCACCAGCGCCAGTTCGTGGAAGACGTAAAACAGGAACAGGTCAAACGCCACAAACGCCCCCAGGATGCCGCCGGCCATCAGCAGCAGCAGCACGTAGTAAAGCTGCTGGCGCTCGGTGATTTCGCGCGAGACGCACACCGCAGCAAAGGCCACCAGCGCCCCCATGAGCAGCAGCCCGACGTTCAAACCATCCACGCCCACGTGGTAGCGAATGCCCAGCGCGTCCAGCCAGGGCACCTGTTGCTCGAACTGCAGCCCGGCCGCGCCCGGGTGCAGGGCCAGAAACACCCGCACCGCCCCGACCAGCGACAAGAACGTGGCGGCCAGCGCCAGCAGCCGGAACAGCACGTTGAACGTGCGCGGCAGCAGGGCGATCAGCCCCGCGGCCACCAGCGGGCACAACACGATGAAGGTCAGGTTTTGCATCTCACCGGTTCAGGGTCCACCACAGCACCACCACCGCGCCGGCGGCCAGGAGCAGGGCGTAGGTTTGCAGGTTGCCGGTGTGCACGTGCCGCAATATCCGGCCGGCCAGCTCGAACGCCCCCGCCCCGCCGCGCACCACGCCCGTGGCCAGCACCCAGCGGTCCACCGCCGCGACCACCCGCGCCAGCGCTTCCTGCGTGAGCGCGATGAGCGCCGCATACAACTCGTCGAAGTACAGCCGGTCCCGCAGCCACCGCGCGGGCGGCCCGAGCAAGCCGGGCAGCGGGTCGCTCAACGCCCGGCCGTACATTTTCCACGCCAGCACCAAACCCGCCGCCGCCGCCAGCAACCCGCCCCATGCCGCCACGGGCGCGTGGGCGAACGGCTCGAGCAGGTGGGCGCCCCAGCCGTGGACCGGCCCGGCGGCGACGCCGTACTGCCGGGCGTACCAGCGGTCCACGCCCCAAAAGCCCGCCAGCACCGTGGGCACCGTCAAGGCCAGCAGCGGCAGCGTCATGACCGGCGGCGCCTCGTGCGCGTGGTCCGGCGCCTGAGATTTCGCGGGACCGGTGAACGCCACAAACACCAGCCGGAACATGTAAAACGCCGTCAGCGCCGCCACGCCCGCGCCCAGGGCGAACAACGCGTAATGCTGCCGCTCCCAGGCCAGGGCCAGGATGGCGTCCTTGCTGAAAAAGCCGCTCAACGGCGGTACGCCGCACAGGGCCAGCGTGCCGGCCAGAAAGGTCCAAAACGTGATCGGCAGTTTCCGGCGCAGGCCGCCCATCTTCCAGATGTCCTGTTCGTGGTGCAGCGCGTGAATGACCGCGCCCGCCCCCAGGAACAGCAGCGCCTTGAAGAAGGCGTGGGTGGTCAGGTGGTACATCGCCGGCGCGGGATTGCCGCCCGCGCCGCTCAGGCCCACGGCCAGGACCATGTAGCCGAGCTGCGAGAGGGTCGAGTAGGCGAGGATGCGTTTGATGTCGTTTTGCTGCAGCGCCATCAGCGCCGCCAGCAACGCGGTCAGGCCGCCGGTCCAGGCAATCCCCGTCAGCGCCGGCGCGTTCAGCAAAAAGAACACCCGGCAGAGCAGGTACACGCCCGCGGCGACCATCGTGGCGGCGTGGATCAGGGCGCTGACCGGCGTGGGGCCTTCCATCGCGTCCGGCAACCACACGTGGAGCGGGAACTGCGCGGACTTGCCCACCGCGCCGCAGAACAGCAACAGGCCGGCGGTCGTGGCCACCGCCCCCCAGGCGGGCGGCGCGGCGGCCAGCTTCGCCTCGAGCTCGGCCAGGTCCAGCGTGCCCAGGACGGACCACACCAGCACAATGCCCAGCAGGAAGCCGAAGTCGCCCACACGGTTGGTCAGAAAGGCCTTCTGGGCGGCGTCCGCCGCGGCGGGGCGTTCGTACCAGAACCCGATGAGCAGGTAGCTCGAGACGCCCACCAGTTCCCAGAACACGAACAGCTCGACCAGATTCGTCGCCAGCACGATCCCGAGCATGGCGAAAGAAAACAGGCTCAGCCCGGCGTAGTACCGCGGCAGACCGGGGTCGCCGCGCAGGTACCCCCACGAGTAAAGGTGGATCGCGCTGGCCACGCCCGTGACCACCACCAGCATCAACAGGCTCAAGGGGTCCACGCGCAGGCCCAAGTCCACGCGCAAGCCGGGCAGGTCCAGCCAGACCCACGCGGTCTGACCGGCGGCGCCGTGCTTGAACAGCCACAGGCTGGCGGCAAAGGCCACGAGGATGGCGCCGATGGACCAACGCGCCGCCGCGGCCGGCCGCCGCAGGGCGGTGAGCGTGATGGCCACAGCCGCCACCGCGGGAGCCAGCAGGATCAGCCAGGGCAACGCGGGGTTCATTGGAGTGGGCGCACCGCCGGGTTGGGTTTCGGCCACGAACCGGCCTTCGGGCCGAACGCCCCGGCGGCGAGGCCAGGCCACCGCCCGGCTGTGGTGAAGCTGCGGTTGTCCAACGGGTCGGGCATGGCTCAGAGCTTGAGCGAGGTCAGGTCCTCCACGTGGGCGGTTTGCCGGCGGCGGTACAGCGCCACGATGAGGGCCAGGCCCACGGCCACTTCAGCCGCGGCCACGGTGACCACGAAGAAGACCATCACCTGCCCGTCCAGGTTGCCGGTGAAGCGCGACGCCGCCACCAGCGCCAGGTTCGCCGCGTTGAGCATCAGTTCGAGCGACATGTAAATGACCAGCAGGTTCCGCCGCAGCACGACACCGGTCAGGCCCAGGCAGAACAACAGGGCGCTCACCACCAGGTAATGTTCCAAGCCGGGGGTCACTTGAGCTCCTTTTTGCTGAGCAGGACCACGCCCACCATCGCCACGAGCAACAGCACCGACACCACCTCGAACGGCAGCAGATACCGGGTGAAGAGCAGCCGGCCCAGCGGTTCGGTCGCGCCCTCGAGGCCCGCCGCCGCCGGCTCGGACGGCACGCCTTCATGGATGGCGGCGCGCAGCAACACGGCCAGCGCCACCGCCACCGCGCCACCGCCCAGCAGGCCCAGCGGCTTGAAGCGCCGGCGCTCCTCCGCGCGCAGGTCCAGCAACATGATCACGAACAGAAACAGCACCATCACCGCGCCGGCGTAGATGAGGATTTGCACCGCGCCGAGGAAAAAGGCGTGCAAGAGCACGAACAGCCCGGCCAGCCAGACGATCGTCAGCACCAAAAACATGGCGCTGGTCACCGGGTTGCGACTGAACGGGTTGGCTACCACCAGGAAGCCGCAGACCAAAGCCAGCGCCGCGAAAATGTAGAACAGGGCAGCTTGCACAGCCTTTGCGGCCTCCGGGCCGCGCCCGGATTCAACCGGCCCGGCCCCCCCGGCGCAAGTCCGGCGTTGCCGCGCCGCCGGTCATGCCCGCCCGCGCAGCGCGCGCTGCTACCGCGGGGCGCGGCCCGCCGTGCGACGGCGCGCCAGGCGCACCGCCAGCCGCAACGCCGCCAACATGCTGTCCGGCCGCGCGCAGTCCCGCCCGGCCAGGTCATAGGCCGGGCCGTGGTCCGGCGCGGTGCGCACGAACGGCAAGCCCAGGGTCCAGTTCACTCCGCGGTCAAAGGCCACCAGCTTCAGCGGCGCCAGCCCCTGGTCGTGGTACATCGCCACCACGGCGTCAAACTCCCCCCGCCACGCTTGGTGGAACAGCGTGTCGGCGGACAGCGGGCCGTGCGCGTCCAGGCCGGCTGCGCGGGCCGCGGCCACGGCCGGAGCAATGACCTCGACGTCCTCGCGCCCGAGCAGGCCGCCCTCTCCGGCATGCGGGTTGAGGCCGCACACGCCCACCCGCGCGCGCGGCAACCCGAGCTCGTCGCAGGCCGCGGCCGCGCGGCGGATGGTCAGCTCGATCTTGCCCGGCGTGAGGGCGTCGGCCACCTGGCGCAGCGGCAGGTGGGTGGTGGCCAGCGCCACGCGCAGCCAGTGCCCGGCGGCGTCGTCGCCGAGCAACATCATGATCTCGCCCTGCGTGCCGGCCAGTTCGGCGAGGAACTCGGTTTGGCCGACAAACGGCACGCCGGCGCGCCGGATCGCCGCCTTGCTGACCGGCGCGGTGACCAGCGCGGCCAGTTCACCGGCCAGGCAGCGGCGCGCGCCTTCGCGCAGCCAATCCAGGGCGGCCAGGGCGGCGGGAGCGGCTCCGGCGGGCAGCGGGGCAGGCAGCGGCTCCGGGCGGGGGTCCAACCAGCACACGGCGTCCGGGGATGTGTCCGGGCCGGCAAAGGGCGCCAGCGGCAGGCCCGGCGGCCCGTTGGCGCGCGCCAGCCAGGCCGCGTCGCCCAGGATCAAAAAGCGCGTCTCCGGGTCGCCGCCGGACTCGCGCCGCCAGGCGGCGAGGGCCTTGAGGGTGATTTCCGGGCCGATGCCGGTGACGTCCCCGAGGGTGATGCCGATCCACATGGCCGGGCCGCCGTGGCGGGCGGTTCAGGAGCTGAAGTAGCGGACAAAGGACTTGGCCTTGAGCCGCTGAATCCACTCGCGGTTGAGCCGGGCCTGTTCCTCGGCCTGGAGGGTCTGGACGATTTCGTCGCGGACCTCCGGCAGGGTGCGGATCTGGTTGGCCCGGGCGTCTTCAACCAACAGAATCCAGAAGGTGTCGCCCACCTCGATGACCTCGCTGGGCTGGCCGGGCTTGAGGTTGAAGGCGGCTTCGGCCAGCTCCTTGCGCAGGTCGCCGCGCTCGATCCAGCCGCGGTCGCCGCCCTGGGCGCGGTAGGTGTCCTCGGAGTACACGCGGGCCATTTCGTCGAAGGGCGCGCCCTCGCGGAGCTTGGCCAGGATTTCGGCGGCCAGGCGGCGGGCGGCCTCGCGCGAGCGGGTGGTGCCGGCGTTGAGCATGATGGCGCGCAGCTTGAGTTGGTCCTTGATGCGGAACTTGTCGAGGTTCTCGGCGTAGTACTTTTCGATCTTGTAGGGGGAGACGATGATCTTGTCGGAGCCGATGTTCCGGGCGCGCATGGCGCCGATGATGATGTCCTCGCGCAGGCGGCGGCGGAAGGCCTCGTAGGTCATGCCCTGGCTTTGCAGGGTGCGGGTCATGGCGGCGCGGTCGCCGCCGAAACGCTCGCGCAGACGCTCCTTGACGCGGTCCTCGATGAGGGACTCGGGCAGGTTGTAGCCGGCGCGCTCGAACTCGTGGAGGATGAGTTTGCGCTCGACCAGTTGCTCGATGCCTTCGCGCTCGGCCTCCTGGAGCTTCTGGCGCAGCACCTCCGGCTGGCCCGCGTAGGTGCGCGTGATGACCTCGACCGCCGGGGCGATGTACTGGAGCACGTCCTTCAGGGTGATGATCTCCTGGTCCACGATCACGACCAGGCTGTTGAGCAACCGGGGTTCGGCGGCCAGCGCGACCCCCGTGCCCACCACGGCCAGCCAGCGCAGCAAAAGCTGTTTCATCGGTGCGGCAGGGTAGGGCGGCGGCGGCGGGGCGGTCAAGCAACCGGCCCGCCCGGGCCGGGCGCCGGCGCCAGCACCCGCAAGGCGCGGGGCTGCACGGTGAACAGGCCGGGCGTCACACCCACGTTGTCGCCGTCCACCTCGATGGGCAGCGGCTCCGGGCAGGTCACCTCCAGCCGCTCGGCCCGCAGGGTCGGCGTGCCCGGCACGCGCAACGGCCGGCCGGTCAGCCATGCCCACGCGAAGCGCGCGAGCGTCAGCCAGCTCACGCGGGGGAAAACCACGGCGTCGAGCAACCCGTCGTCGTTCCGGGCCGCCGGAAACACCGGCACCGAGCCGCCGTAGAAGCGGCCGTTGCCCAGCAGCACCAGTTCGCCGGTCACGCGCGCGCCGCCCGCGCTCAGGGTCACCGGCGGTTGCGGGCCGAGCAGGGCTTGCAGGCCCGCCAGCCCGTAGGCGAGCGGGCCGACCCGTTGCTTGACGCCCCAGTGCACGCGCGCGATGGCCCGCGAGTCCAGCCCGGCACCGGCCAGTTGCACAAAGCGCCGGGTCTGGCGCTGCCCCGGCGGTCCCCATTCGAGGCCGGGCAGGTCCACGCGGCGTTCGGCACCCGCCAGGATCACCTGCCAGGCGGGCTCGGGTTGCCGCGGCAGGCCGAGTTCACGGGCGAAGACGTTGCTGGTGCCCAGCGGAATGACGCCCAGCCGCACGGTCTCGAGCGCGCCCGGCACGCCGGCCAGGCCGGTGACGATCTCGCTGAGGGTGCCGTCGCCGCCGGCCGCCACGAGCGTGTCGAAGCCCTCCCGGGCGGCGTGCGCGGCCAGTTCGATGGCATGGCCGGGATGGTGCGTGGGACAGAGCGTGCAGGCCGGAGAGAGCCCTTGCAGGGCCGAGAAAAACCGCCGGGCCCGGGCGCCGCGGGCGCTGGGGTTGAAGACCACGCAGGCGCGCATGGCTCAGGCCGGGGCGCGCCGGTGGATTTTGTGCATCGAGGCCTGGTCGGTGGGTTTGATGAGCAGTTCGTCCACGCAGACGTGGGGCGGGCGGCTGGCCACCCAGACGATGGCCTCGGCCACGTCCTCGGCCCGCAGCGGGGTCATGCCCTGGTACACCTTGGCGGCGCGGGCGTGGTCGCCCTTGAACCGGACCAGCGAAAACTCGGTTTCCGCCAGGCCGGGGTCCACCGTGGCCACGCGCAGGCCGGTGCCGAGCAACTCGAACCGCAGGGCGCGGGTGATTTGGAGCACGCCCGCCTTGGCCGCGCAGTAGGCGGCGCCGCCCTCGTAGGCCTCGCGTCCGGCGGTGGAGCCGATGTTGATGATGATGCCGCCCGGGTGGGGTTTCATGAGCGGCAGGATGGCGCGGGTCATGCGCAGGGTGCCCAGGACGTTGGTCTGGAGCATGGTTTCCCAGTCGCTGTCGCGGCCTTGCTCGACCGGGTCCAGGCCGTGCGCGCCGCCGGCGTTGTTCACCAGCACGTCCACCCGGCCGGCCATGACACGCGCCCAGTCGGCAAAGGTGGTGACACTGGCGGTCTGGGTGACGTCCAAGGCGTGGTAGAGGGCCTGGGGCGCGCCGGCTTCGCGGGCTTGCGTGGCGACCGCGGCCAGTTTCTCGAGGCGCCGCGCGCCCAGGAGCAGCCGCGCGCCGGCGGCGCCAAAGGCCCGGGCCGCGGCGGCGCCGAAGCCGGCGGAGGCGCCGGTGATGAGCACCCATTTTTGAGCCAGCGGTGAGGTGGTGGAGGTCATGGATTGGCGCGTGGGAAAATGGTGCGCGATAGAGGGTTCGAACCTCTGACCCCTTCCGTGTCAAGGAAGTGCTCTACCACTGAGCTAACCGCGCACACGGAACCGGTCCGGCGGCGGCACCAACGCGTGCCGGCGACCGAACCGCGTCTAGCGCCGACAGTTTAAGAGCCGACCGCGCGCGGGGGCAACATCTTTTGGCCGCGTCCGGCGCGCCCGAGGCTTCAATGATACTCCTGGAGGGTCTTGACGCCGTAGCCGTGGCGTTTGAGCGCGGCAATGCCCAGGGCCAGAGCCCGCGCGCCGCTGAGGGTGGTCATGATGGGCGTGCCGGTGTACACGGCGGTGGTGCGGATTTTGACCTCGTCGGCCCGCGGCGCCTGGCCGGAGGGGGTGTTGATGACCAACTGGATTTCGCCGTTGATGAGCAGGTCCACGGCGTTGGGGCGGCCTTCCTGGAGTTTGAAGAGGCGCTGGACGCGCAGCCCGGCCGCTTCGAGCACACGGGCGGTGCCGTTGGTGGCGACCAGGTCAAAGCCCAGTTCAGCGTAGAGCCGGGCGACTTCGGCGACCTTGGGTTTGTCGGCGTCGCTCACGCTCAAGAAGACGCGGCCGGCCAGAGGCGGGGGGCTGCCGGCGGCCATTTGGGACTTGGCGTAGGCGATGCCCAGGTCGGCGTCCAGGCCCATGACCTCGCCGGTCGAGCGCATCTCGGGCGAGAGGAGGATGTCCTGGCCGTGGAAGCGGTTGAAGGGAAAGACCGACTCTTTCACCGCCCAGTAATCAGGCCAGATTTCGCGGGTGAAACCCAGCTCCTGAAGCGTGCGGCCGGCCATGACCTTGGCGGCGAGCTTGGCCAGGGGCACGCCGATGGCCTTGCTGACGAAGGGCACGGTGCGCGAGGCGCGGGGGTTGACCTCGAGCACGTACACGGTCTCGTCCTTGACCGCGTACTGCACGTTCATGAGGCCGGCCACGCGCAGCTCCCGCGCCATGGCGTGGGTGTAATCGCGGATGGTCTGGATGACCGAGTACGGCAGGGTGTGCGGGGGCAGGACCATCGCGGCATCGCCCGAATGCACGCCGGCGAACTCGACGTGTTCGAGGATGCCGCCCAACACGATCGTGCCCTGGGCCGGGTCGTCGAACCGGCCCACGTCCGCGATGCAGTCCACGTCCACCTCGGTGGCGTCTTCGAGGAACTTGTCCACCAGCACGGGGCGTTCGGAAGACACCTCGACGGCGAACCGCATGTAGTGGCGCAGCTCGGCGTCGGAAAAGACGATCTGCATGGCGCGGCCGCCCAGCACAAACGAGGGCCGCACCAGCACGGGGTAACCAAGCCGCCGCGCCACGGCCAGGGCTTCTTCCTCGTTGGTGGCAATGCCGTTGGGCGGCTGGGGGATGTTCAACCGCCGCAGCAGGTCGGCAAACAACTCGCGGTCCTCAGCAATCTCGATGCTCTGGGGCGAGGTGCCCAGGATGTGGACGCCGTTGGCCTGGAGGCCCAGCGCCAGGTTCAACGGCGTCTGGCCGCCGAACTGGGCAATGGCCCCCCAGCAGCGCTCGCGCTCGTAGATGTGCAGCACGTCCTCGAGGGTCAGCGGCTCGAAGTACAGCCGGTCGCTGGTGTCGTAATCGGTCGAGACGGTCTCGGGGTTCGAGTTGACCATGATCGTCTCGAACCCCTCCTCCTTGAGGGCAAAGGCGGCGTGGACGCAGCAGTAATCGAACTCGATGCCCTGGCCGATGCGATTGGGCCCGCCTCCCAGGATCATCACCTTGCGGCGGTCGGACTGCTTCACCTCGTCGTCGCCGCGGTCGTAGGTCGAGTAGTAATACGGGGTGTAGGCCTCGAACTCGGCGGCGCAGGTGTCCACCAGCCGGTAACTGGGCACCAGGCCGAGCTGCCGGCGCAGGGCGCGCACCTCGGCTTCGGTGCGGCCGGTCAAATGCGCAATCTGCGCGTCGGAAAAACCGAGGGCTTTGGCTTTGGCGAGCAAATCCGGATTCATGGGCGGCGACACGGCCTGCCGCGGCGGGCAAGCCCGGCAAGTAAACCCTGCCTTGCCGCCGGCTGGCAAGCCGGACCGGTCTTCTGAAAGCATGGCGAACGCGCGCCGCCCCGAAACAACCCGGCCGGAAGCGCGCGCGTCTCGCGTTCCGCGGTAGGTGCCGCCCACCCGTCGGTCCCGGCTCGCCCCCGCGGCCGACGGCGTGTCTGCTTGGGATTTGCCTTGGCCGGAGCGCCGGCGCGGCCTACCTTCCGAGCGCAGGAAACTGGAGCGCGGGCGCGTGGTGGAACTGGCAGACACGAGGGACTTAGGATCCCTTGGCGCAAGCCGTGCAGGTTCAAGTCCTGTCGCGCCCACCAAATTCAACATCCCTTGACCGCTTCATGCCCACCGGCCGGTGTCGCCCCCGGCTCGCCCGCCTCGACCGCTTCGCCGGCGGCGCCAGCGCGTCCCGACGCGGGCGCGGCCGGTCCCTCCGTGACGCTGCTGGGACTGGAGACTTCCTGCGATGAAACCGCCTGCGCCGTGGTGCGCGACGGCCAAGTGCTGGCCAGCCTGGTGGCCTCGCAAGTCGCGCTGCACGCCGATTACGGCGGCGTGGTGCCCGAGTTGGCCACGCGCGAGCACCTGCGCAACTGGTTGCCACTGGCGCGCCGGGCGTTGGCCGAGGCGGGCGTGTCGCCCGCGGCACTGTCCGCCGTCGCCGCCACGCAGGGGCCGGGCCTGCCCAACGCGCTGTTGGTGGGGCTGCGCGCCGCGCAGGCCGTGGCCTTCGCCCTCGACGTGCCCTTCTACGGGGTTCACCACCACGAGGCGCACCTGTACTCGCCGTGGATCGGCGGCCGGCCCTGGCGGGCGCAATTCGAGCAGTTCGAGCCGCACGTCGCGCTTATCGTGAGCGGCGGCCACACCTTGCTGGTGCAGGTGACGGGCGAGGACCAACACCGCTTGCTGGGCGGCACGGTGGACGACGCCGCCGGTGAATGCTTCGACAAGACCGCCAAACTCCTCGGCCTGCCCTACCCGGGCGGGCCGCGCCTGGACGAACTGGCCGAGGGCGGCGACCCGGCCGCCGTTGCCTTCCCCCGGCCGCTGCTGCACGAGCCCAACGACGATTTCAGCTTCAGCGGCCTCAAGACGGCGGTGCGCTACTTCTTGCGGGATCACCCGGAGGTGGCCCGCGACCCGGCGCGCTTGCGCGACCTTTGCGCCAGCGTGCGGGCGGCCATCGTCGAGGTGCTGGTGACCAAAACACTGCGCGCCGCCACGCGCCTGGGAGTGGGGTGCGTGACCGCATCCGGCGGGGTGACCTGCAACCGCGAGCTGCGCCGGCGCCTGACTGCGGCCTGCACGGCGGCGGGGTTGCGCCTGCGCCTGGCCGAGCCGCACCTGTGCACCGACAACGCCGCCATGGTCGCCCTGCTCGCCGAGCGCCGCTTCCGTCGCGGCCAACCGCCCACGCCGCTGGACGCCGAGATGCGGCCGACCTGGGAGCTGAGTTGACCCCGCCCGCGGCGGGGCCGTTGACGGGCTCGAGCCGCCCCCGCCGAGCGGCTGAAAAAGCAAACGACCCGCCGGCGCGGGCCGACGGGTCGTTGCCAAAGCGGGTTTTCGGCCTCACGGGCCGTCATCGCCGATGGCTTCGACCGGGCAGCCTTCCTTGGCTTCCTTGCACTGCTTCTCCTCGTCCTCGTTCTCGGGCTGCTTGTACACGAAGGAGTAGCCGCCGTCTTCGTTGCGCTTGAAGTTGTTGGGCGCGGTCTCCCGGCACAGGTCGCAGTCAATGCATTGATTGTCCACGTAGTACTTGCCGGGGGCGTTTTCGGGGTACTTGTTTGCCTTGTCAGCCATAGAATGTCGTCAGTTGCTGGGCGAAGCTTGGGGGCGCCCGGCTCAAATGCAAGCCCCATTTCCGCCGGCGGGCGCGGCCGGCTCGGGCGCGGCCGGCGCGCCCAGGCGATCCTGCACAATGCACGCGGTCACCAGGTCGGCCCCCACGTTCAACGTGGTGCGCGCCATGTCCAGCAGCCGGTCCACCCCGTAAATCAGGGCGATCCCCTCCGGCGGGATGTGGAACGTGGCCAGCAACCCCACGATCAAGGGCAGCGAGGCGCCCGGGATGCCCGCCACGGCCACGGCGCTGAGCACCGCCAGCACCAGCAACAGCACCTGACTGCCAACCCCCAGCGGCACCCCGAAGACCTGCGCCACAAACAACACCACGCACCCCTCGTACAACGCCGTCCCGCTCATGTTCAGCGTGGCCCCCAGCGGCAGGACAAACCCCGCCACCGCCGGAGACACCCCCAGGCGCTCCTGCGCGATCTGCAGCGTGGTCGGCAACGTGGCGCTGCTTGAGCTGGTGGAAAACGCCGTCACCAGTACCACTCGCGCGGCGCGGAAAAACTCCCCCGGCCGCCGGCGGCTCAACAGCCGCAACAGCAACGTCAGGCTCCCGAACAAGTGCACCGCCATGGCCCCCAGCACCGCGGCCACAAACCAGCCCAGCGCCTTCAAAATGTCGAAACCCGCGCGCACCACTGCCGCGGCCAGCAGGGCCGCCACCGCGAACGGCGCCAGCCGCATCGCCAGGTGCACCAGCCGGGTCATCAATTCGACCACCGTCTCCAGGGCAACGCCCAGCCCGACCCGGCGCGTCTCCGGCAGGCTCAGTCCGGCTGCGCCCACCAGCAGGGCGAACACGATCAGCGGCAGCAGTTGAAAATCCACCACCGCCCGCAGCAGGTTCGCCGGCAGGAACATTTCCACCAGCGTCCGTGCGTCCAGGCGGGGTTGCGCGGCGGCCCGCGCCTTCACCTGCTCGGCGTCCGGCGCGTAGCGGGTCAACAGCGCGGCGCGCGACTCCGGCGCCAGCGTGTGGCCCGGGCGGACGGTGTTCATGACCGCCAGCCCCAGGGCCACGGCCACGGCCATGTTCAGGCCGAACAGGGCAAAGGTCCGTCCCGCCAGCGGCCCGAGCGCCTGCAGGCGTCCCAACTGGAGCAGGCCCAGGACCAGCGAGGCAAACACCAGCGGCACCACCACGAAGAACAAGAGCCGCAAAAACACCAGCCCCAACGGGTCCAACACCTCCCGCGCCAGCCCCTCGGCGGCGGGCGCCGCGCCCGGCCAGTGGTCGGCGGCCAGCCGCAGGGCCGCGCCGCCCGCCAGGCCCGCGACCAGGCCCCACAAAATGCGGGCAGCCAGGCGGTCGGGGCTGGGCGTTCGGGCGCGCACGCCGGCAGGTTAGGCAAAGCCGCGCGGGCGCGTCCACGCCGAAGCCGCCGCGTGCGCCCGAAACGGCCAGGGCAGTTGTGTTCGGGTTGCCCATCGTTCTCGGGCTTGGGTGCGCCCAAGCCGGCGCGGACGCCGGCGCTCCGACACGACGGGCGGCGGTGCCCTGGGGAGCGCCGGTCTCTGACCGGCTTGGCGGGCGGAAACGGCCGGGGCCCGTCGGCAGGCCCGTCGCCGGCTCGCTCCGCGCCCGGGCCGGGGGACGCCGCGCGGGCCGGGCGAAGGTTGATTGTTGACAACTCAACATTTGGCGGCCATACCGTGCCCCGTGAACCGCTCCGCCCCGACCGACCCCCGGTACACGGCCCTGCTGGCCCTGCTCCGCGCCGCGGACACGGTGTGGAACGCCAGCCACGCCCTGTTTGCCCGCTGGGACCTGAGCCCCAGCCAGTTCAACGTGCTCAATCTGCTGGCCGACCAGCCGGACGGCCTGACCCAGAGCGAACTGGGCCGGGCATTGATCGTTCACCGCTCGAACGTCACCGGCCTGGTCAACCGCCTCGCGCGCCGCGGTCTTTTGGCGCGCCGCAAGGCCGCTGGCGACCGCCGCGCCTGGCGGGTGGGGTTGACCCCGGCCGGGCGGCGGTTGTGGCAGGAGGTGCACCCGCATTACCGCGACGCCGCGGTCCGCGTGTGGGGGCGGCTGCCCGCCCGGCAGGCGCGCGCGCTGGCGCGCGTCCTGGAAACGCTGTCTGTCAACGCCGAGGCCCTGGCCCGGCAAATCACCGCTTCCCCCGCATGAGTCCCGCGCGCAACTACCCGCTGTTGCTGGTCAGCCAGTTTCTGGGCGCCTTTGGCGACAACGCCATCCTGGCGGTGATCCTGGGCCAGCTCACCTTTCAGGAAAAGGCCGGGGTGATCACGGACAGCCAGCTCAGCGCGGCCAACGCGATTTACACCAGCCTGCTGTTTGTGCCGTACGTGTTGCTGGCGCCGCTGGCCGGTTTTCTCAACGACCGCTACGCCAAGACCCGCTGGCTGGCCGGGGGCAACCTGATCAAGCTGAGCGGCACCTTGCTGGCGGCGCTGAGTGTCTGGCACGGCGCCTGGTGGCAGGGCGTGGGCTATTTCATCGTGGGCGTGGGGGGGTGTGTGTATTCGCCGGCCAAGTACGGCATCCTGCCGGAGATCGTGGCGCGCGAGCGGCTGGTCAAGGCCAACGGCACCATCGAATTCCTCACCATCGCGGCCATTCTCACCGGTTACATCGGCGGGGCGGCGTTGATTGACCGGCTGCCGGTGCTGACCTGCTACGGGGTGCTGGTGGCCATTTACGGGACGTCGCTGGGCCTGAACCTGCTCATGACGCCCACCCCGGCCCATCCCGAGGTGCGGCTGCGGCGCAGCGTGGACGAGTTCTTCGGCAACTTCGGCGAGCTGCTGGCCAACCCGCGGCTGTTCCGCGTGCTGGCCGGGTGCGGGCTGTTCTGGCTGTGCGGCGCGGCCCTGAAGATTAACTTCCAACCCTGGGGGCTGAGCGTGTTGAAGCTGGAGAACAACACCCAGATCGCGCTCCTGGGGCTGTGGCTGAGCGTGGGGATCATGGGCGGCAGCATGCTCGCGGGGCAGTTGCACCGCGTGGGCGACCTGCGCGGCGTGCGTCCCTACGGGTGGGGCCTGGCGGTGCTGATCGCGCTGCTGGGCGGGGTGGAAAGTTTTCTGGCGGCGGGGTGGCTGACCTCCCACGGGCCGATCATCGTTGTGCTGCTGCTGGCCGGGGCAGTGGCCGGGCTGTTCTTGATCCCGCTCAACGCCGCGCTCCAAAACGAGTGCAACCCCGCGCGGCTGGGCAAGACCGTGGCGGCGCAGAACTTCACCGACAACCTCAGCATGGTCGCCGCCGGCGGCCTGATCCTGGTGGCCTCGCAAGCCGGCGTGAGCGCTTCGGGGGTGTTCCTGTGCCTAGCGGTGTTGGTGGCCCTGGTGACCACGGCATTGAAAGTGCCGCCCAAGCCGGCGGTCAACGGCGCCGCCCTGGTGCCGGAGATTTGAACCACAAACCCGGTATGCCATGAAACCCAACGACACTCCCGCCGCGGGAACGCCCGCGCCGCCGGCTCCCGGCTCGGGCGCGCTCGGTAACGGTGCCCCCGCACGAACGCCGTTGACCCCGGCCGGGATACTGGGGTTGGCCCTGCTGGCTGTGGCGGCGTTCCATCTCGGGTTTCTCTACGCACCGTTGTGGTGGCTGGTGCTGGTGTGGTTGGGCTGCCTGTTCGAGCTGCGCCGGACCTCGTGCGGGCGCTGGGCGTTTTACAGCGGGCTGGCCATCGGCCTCGGCATCTACGGCCCGCAACTGTATTTCTTCTGGACCATCTTCGGCCCGGCGGCCGTCGCGCTGTGGCTGGTGCTGGCCTTCTGGCTGGCGCTGTTCGTCCTGCTGCTCCACGGCGTGGACCGCTACTGGGGCACGCGCTGGGCCGTGGCGCTGGCGCCGGTGCTGTGGCTGGGGATCGAGTTCTTCCGCAGCGAACTGTACTACCTGCGGTTTTCGTGGCTCACGGCGGGGAGCTTTCTTCCGCCGGCATGGTGGCCGGAGGGGTTGGCCACGCTGGGCGTTTACGGCCTCGGGGCTTTGTTCATGGTGGCGGCCGCGTGTCTCGCGCGAACGGCTGAACTGCCCGGATCTGCCCGTCAGATGTTTCGTTCGCGCCCGGTGCAGGTCGGCGCAGCGGTACTCCTGCTCCTTTGGCTCGGGTCGTTGTTCGTGACGCGGGCCAAGCCCAAGCCAGCTTTGCTGCCGGTCGCCGGGGTGCAGTTGGAGTTTCCGCGCGAGGCGGAAGTCTTGGTGGCCCTGGACCGGGCGTACGACGCCGAGCCCGCGGCACGGGACGCGAAGCCGCTACTTTACCTCCTCAGCGAATACACCTTCAACGGCCCGGTGCCGGAGGAAATCCGCGCCTGGTGCCGTGAGAAACAGCGCTGGCTCGTCGCCGGCGGCAAGGAGCCGCTCAAAGGCGGCGCGTTCTACAACACCGCTTTCGTCGTCAGCACGAACGGCGAGGTCGTCTTCACCCAGGCCAAGTCGGTGCCCATCCAGTTCTTCAACGATGGCGTGCCCGCGCCCGACCAGCGCGTCTGGGAATCGCCCTGGGGCAAGCTGGGCATCTGCATTTGCTACGACCTGAGCTATGCGCGCGTCGTGGACCGACTCATCGGCCAGGGCGCGGAGGCCCTGCTTGTCCCGGCGATGGACACAATCGCTTGGGGCGCACACCAGCATTGGCTCAACGCCCGAATGACCCCGATCCGCGCCGCGGAATACCGCGTGCCGGTTTTTCGGGTGGCAAGTTCGGGGATCTCGCAGGTGGTGGATCACAGTGGCCGCGTGGCGTCGCAACTTCCCTTTCCCGGGCAGGGAGAAATCCTTTATGGCACCTTGCGAATGTTGCAGAGCGTAGCGCCTATAGTGCCCTGGGACCGCTGGCTTGGCCCGCTGGCGGTCCTCTCCACGGTTGTCATTTTGATCTGGCTCGGCGGGGACCAGCGCCGCGCCCGACGCCGCCCGACGCCCGACCCGCGCTGATTTCCCTCCTGCCACTGCTCCGTCATGCTCCGCCACCTCTTCCACCTCCTCCTGCGCGTGTGCTTCCGCTACCGCGCGTTCGACACGGCCGTTCTCCAGACGCCCGGCCCGGTGCTGCTGGTACCCAATCACGTCTCGTGGCTGGACTTTCTGTTCCTGTGGGCCGTGCTGGACCTGGACTGGAAGTTCGTGGTCTCGCGGCACGTGGCCGGTTTGTCCTGGCTGCACCGCCGGATCATGATCAACCACCGCACCTTCCCGATTGACCCGGCCTCGCCCTACGCGGTCAAACGCCTGGCCGAGCATCTCCAGGCGGGCGGCCGGCTGGTTCTTTTCGCCGAGGGCCAGATCAGCCGCACGGGGTGCCTGATGAAGCTTTTCGACGGCACCGGCTTTCTGTTGCACAAGACCCGCGCGCGGGTGATCACCTGCTACCTGCGCGGGGCGAACCGGCTGCGGTGGTCGCGCCAGCCGGGCTGGCGGCGCTGGTGGCCAACCATCACGGCACACTTCAGCGCGGTGCTCGAGCCGCCGCGTCTGGAACACGTCAGCACCGCGCAGGCGCGCACGACGCTCACCACCTGGCTGCGCGACCGCATGGTCGAGCAGCAGTTCGCCACCGAGATGGCCTGCGGTCCGGCCACCGTGCCCGAGGCCATCCTGGCGGCGGCGCGCGAGCGGCCGGGCTTTGCCGTGCTCGAGGATGCCACGCTCCAGCCCTTGAGCTACCGGCGGCTGTGGATCGGCGCCGAGGCGCTCGGCGGGCGTTTGGCTGCCCGGCTCGGCCCGGCCGCGCGGGTGGGGGTGCTCCTGCCCAATATCAACGCCCTGCCGGTGACGCTGCTGGCGCTGTGGGCGCGCGGCAAGGTGCCGGCCATTCTCAATTTCACGACCGGCACGCCCACCATGCTGGCCTGCGCCCAACTGGCGGGCCTTCGGCAAATCGTCACCTCGCGCGCCTTCCTCGAACGGGCGCGGCTCAAGCCGGAGCCGTTTGCCGAAGCAGGGCTGGAGTTGATTTACCTGGAGGAGGTGCGCGCCACGGTCCGCGGTCGGCACAAGCTCGCCGCCGCGTTGCGGGCGCGGTTTGCGCCCGGCTCGTTGTTGCGCCATGCGAGGGGGGGAACCGGAAGTCGAGAGTCGAGGGTCGAGGGTCGAGAGGCTGGTGGGCGCGATGCGGCATCCGGCATCTGGCATCCGGCTTCCGCCTCCCGAATCCCCGGTGCCGGTCAGCGGCCGGCGGTGATCCTTTTCACCAGCGGCTCGGAGGGCGTGCCCAAGGGGGTCGAGCTCACGCACGCCAATCTGCTGGCCAACATCCGCCAGATGCTCGCGGTGATTGACGTGACCGACCACGACCGGGTGTTCAACGCGCTGCCCACCTTCCACAGTTTCGGCCTCACGGTGGGCCTGCTCCTGGGCCTGGTGCGCGGGCTGTACGTGTTCTTGTACCCTTCGCCGCTGCACTACCGGCTGATCCCGAACGTGCTTTACGACCGGCATTGCACGGTATTTCTGGCCACGAACACCTTCCTCAACGGCTACGCCCGGCGCGCCCATCCGTTTGACTTCCGCACGCTGCGCTACCTCTTCGCCGGCGCCGAGAAGGTGCAGGAAGAGACCGCGCGGCTCTGGGCCCAACGCTTCGGCGTGCGCATCCTCGAAGGCTACGGCGCCACCGAGTGCAGCCCGGTTATCAGCGTGAACACACCCATGACCCCCAAGCACGGCACGGCCGGGCGCCTGTTGCCCGGCATGGAACTGCGCCTGGAGCCGGTCGAGGGCGTGGGCGGGGCCGGCCGCCTGTTCGTGCGCGGCCCCAACGTCATGCGCGGGTACCTCAACCCCGAGGCCGACGCCGCCTTCCAGGCCCTGGGCGGTTGGTACGACACCGGCGACATCGTGAGCGTGGACGCCGAGGGGTTCCTGACCATCCGCGGCCGGCTCAAGCGCTTCGCGAAGGTCAGCGGCGAAATGGTCAGCCTGGGCGCAGTCGAGGATGCCCTGGCCGGCGCCTTCCCGCACTACGGCGCGCGCTGCGAAGTGGCCGTGCTGGCGCGGCCCGACGAGGACAAGGGCGAGGCGCTGGTGGCCGTGACCAACGAGCCGCGCCTGCGCCTGGAGGAAATCCGGGCCGTCCTCAAGGCCCGCGGCCTGCCCAACCTGTGCGTGCCGCGCGAGGTGGTGGTGGTGAAGGAAATTCCCAAGCTGGGCACGGGCAAGGTCAACCATCGCGAACTGGCGAAGCTGTTGTGAACGTCGCTCAACTTCACTCGGTTCACGATGAAAATGCCCCGGTCGGGCGCCGCTGCACCGGCGCCGCCGATCAGGAATGACTTCAACCGTGCCTGAATCCCAATCGCCTTCGGGTGGTCGCCGCCGCCGGGGTCTGTTTCGCTGGCTGCGCCGGCTGGGTTTGAGCGCCGCGGGCCTGGTCGCCTTGCTGGCGCTGGCGCGCTGGGTCTTCTTTGCCGGTCCGTTCCGGCCGGTGGAACCGCTGCCCGCCACGCCCATCGTGGACGTGCATTGTCACGTGGCCGGCCTCGGCTATGGCGGCAGCGGGTGTTTCGTGTCGCCCGCGCTGCGGGACAACTGGCGCTTCGAGTTTTACCTGCGGGCCTTCGGCGTGAGCCGCGCCGAGATCGAGCGGGCCGACGACGACCTGTTGCCCGCGCGCCTGGCGGCCCGGTTGGCGGAGAGTCGGCATGTGCAACAGGCGGTGATCCTGGCGTTGGACGGCGTGGTGGACGCCGCGGGCCGGCTCGACACCAACCGCACCGAGTTTTACGTGCCCAACGAGTTTGTCGCCGCGGCGTGTCGCCGCCACACCAACCTGCTTTTTGGCGCCAGCATCAACCCATACCGGTCCGACGCGATGGCGCGGCTGGATTGGGCTGCCACGAACGGCGCGGTGCTCGTGAAGTGGCTGCCCTCGATCCAGCACATTGACCCGGCGGACCCGCGCCTCGAGCCGTTTTACCGCCGCCTGGTCGAGTGGCGCCTGCCGCTGTTGACCCACACCGGCGCGGAGAAATCGTTCACCCGCAGCGCGGATGAGTTGGCCGACCCCGCGCGCCTCGAGTTGCCGCTGCGGCTGGGCGTGACCGTGATCGCCGCGCACGTGGCGACCACCGGGAAGCACGCGGGCGAGCGGGACATGGACCGGCTGGCGCGGCTGATGGGGGCGCACACCAACCTGTGGGCGGACATTTCGTCGCTGACCCAGCTCAACAAGCTCGGTTACCTGGGCGAGGTGCTGCGGCGGCCGGAATTCGCCGGCCGGCTCTTGTACGGCAGCGACTTCCCGCTCATCAATATGCCGCTGGTTTTGCCGTGGTACTTCCCGCTCAACCTGCGGCTGGCGGAAACGCGCCGCCTCGCCGCGCTGCCGAATCCCTGGGACCGCGACGTGGAACTCAAGCAGGCCCTGGGCGTACCGGCGGAGGTGTTTGCCCGCCCGGCCGCGCTGCTCCGGCGGCCGTGAGGCGCACGCCGCGGCGGGCGGGTGCTTACCGGGAGCGGCGGGCGCCCGGCACGGGCATTGCTAAGCAGAAGGGTGGGCCCGAACCGCGGTGGCTGGCGCCCGGAGGTGAGGTTTCGGGCCGGCCCCGGGCGCGGCCGCGCCGCGGATTCTTGGGGCGGGCGCGTCAGGTGCGTTGACATTGAGGCCGGTTTGCCTACCGTCAATCGCACCCGGCGTTGCCCCGAAGACGCGGGGATTTGCTCACGATCGTGGCTGCCCGAGACGATTTCTTGCTCGATAGCCTCATCGAGATGGGCTACGTGACCAACGAGCAGTTGGCGCCCATCCGCGAGGAGGCCGACCAGACCGGCGAAGGGGTGGTGGACACCTTGGTCGCCAAGGGGATTCTCACGCCCGCGGTGGTGGCCCAGGCCAAGGCCGCCCATTTCGGCGCCGAGTACGTCCCGCTGGGCGAGCTGCGCATCCCGGACGACGTGCTGGCGCTGGTGCGCCGGGACGTGGCCAAGCGCTTCAACGTGGTGCCGGTCCGCAAGGAGGAGCATGGCCTGGTCGTGGCCATGGCCGACCCGTCCGACCTGGACACCTTGGACGGTCTCCAGCACACGCTGAACATGGAGATCATCCCCGCCGTGGCCACGCCGGAGGACATCGAGGCGGCCATTGCCAAGCTCTACGGCGTGCGGGACGACTCGGTGTCCAAGATGATCCAGGACATCACCGAGGGGGAGGTCGAGGTCGCCCGCATCGCCAGCGTGCAGACCGATGACGGGTCCACCGTCGAGGCGGATGCGCCGATCATCAAGCTGGTCAACACGATGATCGTCGAGGCCTTCAAGATGCGCGCCTCGGACATCCACTTGGAGCCGTTGGACAAGCGTTTCCGCGTCCGGTACCGGATTGACGGGATGCTGCACGAGATGAAGAGCCCGCCCAAGCGGCTGCAGGCCTCGATCATCAGCCGCCTCAAGATCATGTCCAACATGTCCATCGCCGAGCGGCGCATCCCCCAGGACGGCCGCATCCAGGCCACGGTGGGCAACAAGACCATTGACCTGCGCGTGTCCTGCCTGCCCACCACGCACGGCGAAAGCATCGTCATGCGTATCCTGGACAAGGAAGGCCTCAAGCTGGGCCTGGGCGAACTGGGCTTTTTCTCCGACGATCAGCAGACCTTCGAGCGGCTGATCGGCCTGCCCGACGGCATCCTGCTGGTGACCGGCCCCACCGGCTCGGGCAAGACCACCACGCTGTACGCGGTGCTCAACTACATCAACCGCCCCGACCGCAAGATCATCACCGTCGAGGACCCGGTCGAGTACGTCATGTCCGGCATCAACCAGGTGCAGGTCAACGAGGCGGTGGGGCTGACCTTCGCCGCCGCCCTGCGCGCGATGCTCCGGCAGGCGCCCAACGTGATCATGCTCGGGGAAATTCGCGACCTGGAGACCGCCTCGATCGCCATCAACGCCTCGCTCACCGGCCACCTAGTGTTCTCGACCCTGCACACCAACGACGCCCCCAGTGCGGTGACCCGACTCATTGACATCGGCGTCAAGCCCTTCCTGGTGGCCTCCTCCTCCCGGGCCCTCATGGCCCAGCGCCTGGTGCGCAAGGTCTGCAAAAAGTGCGGCCAGCCCTACCAGCCGCCCCAGAGCGAGCTGCAGGCCCTGAACATTGACGCCGCCCAGGCCGCCAGCGCCACCTTCCGCAAAGGCCGCGGCTGCCCCGAGTGCAACAAGACCGGCTACCGCGGCCGCATGGGCATCTTCGAAATCTTCGTCATCGAAGACGAGGTGCGGAAACTCATTTACGAAAAGGTGCCCGCCACCGTCCTCCGCGCCCGGGCGCGCGAGCTGGGGATGCGGACCCTGCGCGAGGACGGCACCCGCAAGGTGCTCGCCGGGCTGACCACCCCGGAAGAAGTGATCCGGGCCACGGCGATGGACACGGACTAGCCCATGTCGCCGGTGCGCCTCCAGTTTTCCATCCGATTCGGCCCGCAGCCCCGTGGCCGCAGCCCGGGCCGGGCGCGCCCGCCCGGCGGGCTTGCGCGCCGCCCCGGTGGTTGATTTGCCATGTCCTACTCCATGTCAGACCTGTTGCAGTTGGTGGTGCAAGAAGGCGCCTCCGACCTGCATTTGCGCGTGGGCATAGCCCCGGTGATCCGCCTGCACGGCATCCTCCACAAGGTCGAGGGCCCGGCTCTGCGGCCCGAGGACACCGAGGACTTGATGCGCACGATCACCTCCGAGGACAACATCCAGCAGGTGCGCGAGCGCGGCACGGTGGACTACGGCTTTGCCTTCGGCGAGCTGGCGCGCTTCCGCGTGAGCGTCTTCAAGGAAAAGGGCAACTTCGGCGTCGTGGCCCGGCAGATTCCCAACAAGATGCTCACCCTCGAGCAAATCGGCCTGCCGCCCTCCACCAAGGAGCTGCTCTACAAACCGCGCGGGCTGGTGCTGGTAACCGGCCCCACCGGCTCGGGCAAGACCACCACCCTGGCCTCGATGATCAACATCATCAACGAGGAGCGTGACGACGCCCACATCATCACCATCGAGGACCCCATCGAGTACTACCACAAGCACAAGAAGGCGGTCATCACCCAGCGCGAGGTCAACGTGGACGTGCCCAACTTCGCCGAGGCCCTCCGCCGCGCCCTGCGCCAGGACCCGGACGTGATCCTAGTGGGCGAGATGCGCGACCTGGAGACCATTGACGCCGCCATCACCGCCGCCGAGACCGGCCACCTGGTCTTCGGCACCCTGCACACCACCGGCGCGGCCAAGACCATTGACCGCATCGTCAACGCCTTCCCCGTCACCCAGCAGGAGCAAATCCGCATCCAGCTCTCGACCGTGCTCCAGGCCGTCATCTCCCAGTTGCTCCTGCCCCGTTGCGACAAGCCGGGCCGCGTGGCCGTGTTCGAGATCATGATCAACACCCCCTCGATCGCCGCCCTCATCCGCGACAACAAGACCTTCCGCATCCAGTCTGACATCCAGACCGGCGCCAAATACGGCATGGTCACGCTGGACAGCTTCCTCCTGGACAAGTACCAGCAGGGCATCATCTCCCAGGAAGAGGTCATCACCAAGGCCCAGGACCCCACCACCATCCTGCTCAAACTCCAGGAACTGGAGGCCGGCCGGAGCATCGAGGAAATCGAAGGCCGCAAGTAACCCATGCCCGAAACCGTCTCCCATCCCCTGTTGAACATCGTCCGCGAGCGCGGCTTGGCGGACGACATGCAGCTCGAGGAGGTCCAGGCCGAGCTCAACCGCACCGGCCGGCCCGTCGGCGAAGTCCTGGCCGATTACGGCATCGTGGACCCGGAGACCCAGCTCCAGCTCATTGCCGAATACCTGGGCACCGAGGTGGTCCGGCTGGACGAGGTCGAATTCACCCCCGAGGTCCTCGAGGCCATCCCCGCCGCCACCGCCCGCATGTACCAGTGCTTGCCCGTGGCCGTGTACGGCAACACCGTCCGCGTGGCCCTGGCCGACCCGCTCAACGCCTCGGTGGTGGACGAACTGGGCTTCTCCATCGGCAAGGAGGTCCAGTTGGTCGTGGCCGACCCCGCGCAGGTCAGCAAGCTCATCGAAAAATACTACCCCCAGGAAACCGGCGGCCTGGGCGACGTGCTCAAGGAACTGGGCTACGACGAAGACCTGGCCAAGGAAGTGGCCCAGGCCTCGGCCGGGACCATTGACCTGGCCAACCTGGCCAGCGAGGCGCCCATCATCAAGTTCGTCAACCTGGTGCTCATGCAGGCCATCCAGGACCGGGCCAGCGACATCCACTTCGAGCCGTTCGAGGACGAGTTCAAAATCCGCTACCGCGTGGACGGCGCGCTCTACGAAATGGCCCCGCCGCCCAAGCACCTGGCCCTGCCGGTGATCTCCCGCATCAAGGTCATGGCCAACCTCGACATCGCCGAGCGCCGCCTGCCCCAGGACGGCCGCATTTCGATGGTCATCGCCGGCCGCCAGGTGGACCTGCGCGTCTCCTGCCTGCCCACCCAGTTCGGCGAGTCCGTGGTGTTGCGCGTGCTGGACCGCTCCGCCCTCCAACTGGAGCTGGAAAACCTCGGCTTCCCCAAGTTCATCTACGACTACGTCTCCCAGGTCATCCAGCAACCCAACGGCATCTTCGTGGTCACCGGCCCCACCGGCTGCGGCAAAACGACCACGCTCTACTCCTGTCTAAGGCGGATAAACACCATTGACTCGAAGCTGCTGACCGTGGAAGACCCGGTGGAATTCGACATCGAGGGCATCATGCAAGTGCCGGTCAACGAGGCCGTGGGCATGACCTTCGCCAAGGCCCTGCGCGCCTTCCTGCGCCAGGACCCGGACATCATCATGCTCGGCGAAATGCGCGACCTGGAGACCTCGCAAGTGGCCATTCAAGCCTCCCTCACCGGCCACCTGGTGCTGAGCACCCTCCACACCAACGACGCCCCCGGCGCGGTCACCCGCCTCATTGACATGGGCGTCGAGCCGTTCCTGATCTCCTCCACCCTCCTGGCCGTGCTGGCCCAACGCCTGGTCCGCACCATCTGCAAAAAGTGCCGCACCCCCTTCGAGCCCACCGAGGCCCAGCTCGCCATGCTCAACCTTTCCCCGCACGACCTGGGCGACAAGGTCTTTTACTACGGCCGGGGCTGCAAAGACTGCAACGACACCGGCTACCGCGGCCGCAAGGGCATCTTCGAGCTCCTGCCCATCTCCGAGCCCATCCGCCTGCTCATCAACGAACGCGCCCCCACGGTCGTCATCCGCCAGAAGGCCGTCGAGCTGGGCATGGTCACCTTGCGCGAAGACGGTCTGCGCAGCATTTTTGACGGCGATACCACCGTCGAAGAAGTCCTCAAGTACACCTGAAACCCCGGAGGTACGTCATGCCGAAGTTCAGCTACGTGGCCATGGATTCCCGCGGCAAGGAAACCAAGGGAACCATCGAGGGCGCCAACCTCAACGAGGCCATCGGCCGGGTCAAGGAAATGGGCTACTTCCCCACCAAGGTCATCCCCGAGCCCGAAAAGGCCAAGGATGGCAAAAAGGGCAAGCCCGCCCCCGCTCCCGGCGCCAAACCCAAAAAAGGCGGCCTCTCCTTCGAGATCAACCTCAAAATCCCCGGCCTGGGCGGCAAGGTGAAGCCCAAGATTCTCACCGCCTTCACCCGCCAGTTGGCCACGCTGGTGGACGCCGGCCTGCCGCTGCTGCGCGGGATGCGCGTGCTCGAAAAACAGGAGCGCCACCCCACCCTCAAACGCATCATCGGCGACATCGCCGTGGCCATCGAGGGCGGCAGCACCTTCTCCGAGGCCCTGGCCCAACACCCCAAGGTCTTCAACCGCCTCTTCGTCAACATGGTCAAGGCCGGCGAACTGGGCGGCGTGCTCGAGGTCGTCCTCAACCGCCTGGCCGAGTTCATGGAAAAGGCCGAGAAGATCAAAGGCAAGGTCAAGGCCGCCATGTTCTACCCCGCCGCCGTCATGACCGTGGCCGTGGTCATCCTGGGCGTGCTCATGGTTTTCGTCGTGCCCAAGTTCGAGCAAATCTTCGCCGACATGCTCGAAGGCGCCAAGCTGCCCGGCTTCACCGTCTTCGTCATCAACCTGGCCAACACCATCAAAAGCCGCACCATTCTGATGGGCGACGCCGCCCCCTGGGGCCTGCCCGCCTTCCCCGGGCCCGTGGTTTGGCTCATCGTGGGCTTCTTCGTCTTCATCAAACTCATCACCAAGTGGAAGCTCGGCCGGTACTACTTCGACAAGCTCAAGCTCATCATGCCCGTACTCGGCCCGGTCATCTCGAAGGTCGCCATCGCCCGCTTCACCCGCACCCTCGGCACCCTGGTCTCCAGCGGCGTGCCCATCCTCCAGGCCCTCACCATCGTCAAGGAAACCGCCGGCAACGTCGTGGTCGCCGAGGCCGTGGGCAAAATCCACGAAAGCGTCAAAGAGGGCGAAACCATCACCGCCCCGCTCGATGCCTCCCGCGTCTTCCCGCCCATGGTCGTCAGCATGGTGGACGTGGGCGAACAAACCGGCGCCCTGCCCGAGATGCTCATGAAGATCGCCGACACCTACGAAGACGAAGTGGACAACGCCGTCTCCGCCATGACCTCGCTCCTGGAGCCGATCATGATCGTCTTCCTGGCCGTCATCGTGGGCAGCATCGTCATCGCCCTGTTCCTGCCCTTGATCCAGATGATCAACCAGCTCGGCGGCGACGTCGGCGGCAAGGGCGGCGCCGGCGAAGACTGAGCCGGCCCGGCGCCGTTTCCTGAACGACTGAAACGAGCCTCTGGCCCGAGGTGTCGGCTGGATTGCGCCGGCAGACCTGCCTTGCGGCATGGCCGTATGGGCAGCGCCGACGCAGCGGCGC